>Ga0206973_1104_pt1 | contig 20961 bp, 20 predicted proteins | sample Alteio_BWOrgHeat_83_FD_152927 | JGI IMG/M metagenome (GOLD analysis project Ga0206973, IMG submission 152927) | Enriched cells from forest soil in Barre Woods Harvard Forest LTER site, Petersham, Massachusetts, United States -... | ecosystem: Environmental > Terrestrial > Soil > Temperate forest >...
GAAACAATCTCATACTTATTCTTTGTATTACAAAGTAATGAAAATGTCATGGTTCGTGTATTGCCGCTGACCGGGGCGATGGCTTTGCCTTATAACTATAAACGGTTTAATTAAATTTCGCAGCAATATATTCAGTAAGATTTTCGTCGCTCATTTTATTCGAAGTACTTTCTTTAGTGGTGGTATTTTTAAACTGTGGTGTTGCTGCCATATAATGCATAAACTGTTCCTGCGAAGTGCCGGTACCGGTCAGATGTACTTCTTCAGCGTTTTGCATGTAGGTAAGTATTTCTTTAAAAAATTTATGCTGTAATGTTTTCTCATCATTATGTGCATTTTTTTCACTCGTGTTAAAATCAGCGCCCGCATTTTCTGCATGGCCAAGTACACTAAAATTTTCTGCATCCGCATCCGGTTTTCCAACCACAGTTGCATGATGTGAATCCATCCAAACGCCAAATTGTTTTTTGCTTTTTTGAGACATATTTTTCTATTTACTGTTAAGCAGCTAAAATCATACCCTTAATATAAGAAATGTTTAGTGCATCGTTTGTTAAGGCAGGAGAGTGAGGAAATACGACTTTGCCGGAATTCATATTTAAACAAATTTTGCGGACGATGTTGCCGGGGAATTTCTCAGTACGACATCACAACAATGATTACATTTATTTTAAACTTCAAATTATGCCAGCGAAAAAAAAGATTGCAAAGAAATCAGTTCAGAAGAAAACATTACTTGAAAAAGTCAGCTCTACAGCATCTCATATAAAAGACGATATTGTTGCAGGCAAAGATCATGTAGTTGAATTTGCAGGCGAAGCTTTTGAATCCATTAAAGAAGGCGTAAAACACCTTATTGAAAAAAAGAAACCCGTAAAAGCAGCAAAGAAAAAACCGCTGAAGAAAGCAAGCGTGAAAAAGACCGCAAAGAAACCGGCAACAAAAAAATCTGCGCCAACGAAGACAATTAAAAAAGCAGCAAAGAAAAGCGTGCGTAAAAAATAGCTGCAAATAGTTATCTTAGTCTGCTCAAATGGAGTGGCTGATGAAGCAACAATGCCAGGTGCTGTCTTAAGATTGAGGCGTATGCTTGGTGTACACGCACCTTAAGCTTTACTGCGTCTCAATCCAGCGCTGGTATTCTTGCTTTTATATGGCATTCTTAAAACAACCGGGAAGGCCAAACTGCAACAGGTTATACCACGCACATTGGCTTTGCACGAAGACTGCGTTACAGTACAAACCTGTATTCAAAAGAAGTAAGATCACATTCCAGTGCAGGTCTGTCCCATTCACCGGTATTTGCCGCCGCCTCATATGTGGTTTGCAGGAATTGTAATAAGGTTGCTGCAGGATCGGCACTTGTTCTTACCACATCATACAACAAAAAGTATTCGCCCATTTCTTTATTGTAAAAAGCTTCTTTTGGCTTAATCTCCTGTTCACTGAAGCCTGCCGGCGCGGGATAACAATAAGAATAAAAAGCAGCCTGCGGAAACGCATCATTGCCCGGCCAGAAACCACAACTGCTTACTTCATGCGAATAAGCTTCCTGCATTACACGCAACGGCATGTGCGGCGCACCACCCGGATGCGGCGGTGCAGGCCTGCCGGAAAACCGCGTTACAACAAGATCAAATGCACCCCAGAATAAATGCACAGGGCTGCCTTTGCCGCGGAAACCTGTCCGAAACCTTGTAAATACTTTATATACCTGTACAAGTGCCTGCCAATATGTATGTACCTGCTCTTTATTATACGTTTTATGTATATCATCCTGCTTAAACGGTATAGCGGTTTCCAGTTCGTTGGGCACAGGATAGATTGATACTGCTATACCTGCTTCATCCAGTATATTAAAAAGCGTTGTATAGAAATGAGCAACACTGATTGAGTGCAATGGCATCTTTTCCAGGAAGCCTGTACTGGTGGTAACAAGCAATACATGCTGTACAAAATCAAACTCAATTTCAAAAATACCATCAGCATACTGCATGGCACCAGTGGTTAAACCCCGTGGTGAAACATACAATGTTACATGCCATGAATGGTTGAGCCAGGGCAGTGACCGTAACCGTATCTTTCCAACAATTTGTGTAAATAATGCCAGGGTATCTAAACTATCCTTCCACTCTTTATAATCAAGTTGCGGCCATTGTGTTTTGCTCATAATGGTAGCTTATTTTCACGCAAGGTCCTGAAAAATTACGTTTTCGTCCTTAATAGCTGCATGCTTGCAGATAGGGACTTCTTTTCAGGTATTGTTTTTTACAGGTATCGCTTTATTTAAATACTTTCTGCATTGAAACTGCAAGCCCCCCGGCTTACACACAATGGCTTTGTAAGGAGGCTGCGCAGAGAAGAAAAATAATTGTAGTTTAGTCTCTTTCTAAAGTAATCCGGCTATTCATCTGCGGAATGCCGGGTAAAATAAAGCAGGATGACTATTGATATAGAAATAAAATCACCTGGAGCCTTTACTGATATTTATGAGCTGCGCAACCTGGTACAGGAAGCTGAACTGGACGGTTTGCAAATTCCTTTCCCGAAATGTCTCTTTGCATAGGTTTGTGTGCAGGAAGGACATTGCGGTTTTCCTTCTTCGAATGTCTCCTAAATTGCTTTAGTGTGTTAGCCAGGGACATTGCGTTTTAAAAAAACTTTACTGGCTGCCGTATAGAAGCGAATACCCCCGACGAAGCATTTGTGCGTTGGTTCGTGGTACAGAAGACCTGCATAGTATTGCAGATTGGCTGATACAATCTAAAGTAACGTGAGTTCGGGTTAAGAAATATGTGCCGGGCCTACGGCTCTTAATTTTACATTGCAGGATTTCAACAGACTGAAGTCTGTTGTTACAATATGAATTAAGGCTACGCTTTTCACAGCTTCAATTTCCGGAAATTTCCCAGTTGCATAAATGATTCAGGTAAAAGAAAATGATCTTGTAATGCTCCTTTACAATGACGATCTCTGATTAATCTTAAGCCGGTCACACGTTATTTTTAGCATATGTTGCCAATCATCCTACGGCGAATTGCAGATTGAACCAGCATCATATCAAAGAGCTACCTGCTCCATATCAAGTCCGTTATTTAACGGACTTGATATGGAGCAGGTAGCTGGAAGGTATCTTTCCTTCTTCGAATGTCTCCTAAATTGCTTTAGTGTGTTAGCCAGGGACATTGCGTTTTAAAACCACAATATCCTTTCGTTGCATAAGCCCAGGCTAAGAAACATTGTGGCAAAGAAGAGCTAAAGAATTTACACGTTTAACCTGCGATCCCATAACCCAACACTTAATTCTCTTTCTTCTTAAACTGCTGCAAATACTCCTTTATCGCATAATGGTAAACACTTTTTCCTTTCTTAATTTTTTGCTGGTATTCTTTTTTCAATATTGGGTTACGGTTAATAGCCTGTGCATAAGCAACTGCTTCTTTAAACCAGTTACGTTTCAGTTTTTGTAATACGCTTGGTTTCACATTTCGCATATCCGGGTAAGCGCCTACAACTGTTTTATCTCCGTACTGTTTAATTACTATTTATTTGCCTATGTGCCCGGTCAGGTTGCTTAAAAGGCTGTTCTTAGTTAGTCTTGCCATATATTGGGTTTAGTTCCTAAAGATAGCGCATAAAAACACACGCAAGTATATAGTAGCTGCAAACTATAAATGGTTGAAGTAACAGGCAAAGAGTTGCCATAAATAAAAGTTGTTTTTAAAACAAGCCAGCAATAATAAACCAGCTACACAGAGGGAGGCGCGGCAAGGACGGATGCGCGGAGCGATCATGCCGTCCTTGATTTTTCCCTGCCTGCCGGCAGGCAGGTTTGGTTACTTTATCTCGTGCATTTTTTATTTTTTTATTTGTCTCGATGAATGCTTCGCATTTATTTGCATCAAGGCAAAGAAGTGACAATAACAATGAATAAGGAAATAGTTACTTAAAAAAGTACAGGACAAGACACAGTCATTTAACCACAGGCAAGCTGCAGGCTACAGCATGCAACTCCCTGCCAAAGGCATAGATACGATATAATAGCAGCTACCCGGCCACGATCAGGTTACGTTCAAGGTACGTTCATCCTTCGTCTTTGCTGCGTCTTTTAGTATAAATGATAGGGAAATAACAAGGAGAAAAACAGGGGATGGTTTATCACGATGCAAATACAAAATATGCAAAAAAGTTATTATCAGCGCAAATAAACATGTCAGTATTTGTGATATTATTAAATCAAAACAATCCATGCCAATTGAAGCGAAAAGCCCACAACTCAGGTTATAAGTTTTAAGTTATAGGTTGTAAGTGAAGAATGACTCATATCCATAATTGTGAGATTATCTCGTGTATAATTATTTTTCAATTGTCTCAATGAATGCTTCGCATTTCCCGATCGGGGTTCGGGAATGACCATCCTATTTTGTGTTTTGTTTTCATAATCAGGCGAGGAATAACGATCACTTTTATAATACGTTTTCATAATAACGACGTTCTTTACTCCCCTTTAGGGGTCGGGGGCTTACTAATTCTTCGTAATCACTTCATCTAAATTCAACAGGGCATTGGCAACAACAATTAACGCCGCAGTAGAGGCATTGGTTTGTGTATTCATTCCGCCAACTATTTCGCAGGTTGAAGCCGCATCATTTTTATATTGGTCGTAAGCAGTGTTGTATAAATTTTGCAGCGCAGCAAGTTTGGCAGGCTCAATAGGTTTATACACCATGCTTGTATAGCCCATGCTGATGAGTTGCGCAACATTCGCATTCGGTTGCTGCTGTTGCAGGTGCCATGCAAAATGCCTTGCGGCATCGAGGTACACAGAATCGTTAAGCGTTACCAGTGCCTGCAAAGGTGTGTTGGTGCGTATGCGGCGTGCCGTACAAACTTCGCGGTCTGCGCCATCAAACATCAGCGTGCTGGGGTAGGCGGCGGTGCGTTTCCAGTAAGTATACACTGTGCGGCGATACTGGTCATCACCATTGCTGGTAACCCAGGTTTGGTCATTCCAGGGCGATTGCCAGATGCCTGCAGGTTCCCACGGCATCACGCTCGGCCCATACATTTTTGTACACATCAACCCACTGATGCATAAAGCCTGGTCGCGTATCTCTTCTGCAGATAAACGTATGCGCGGTGCTCTTTCAAGGAACTTATCCTGCGGATCCTTTTGCAATGCTTCCTGCGTAATTTTTGAGTCTTCGCGATAGGTAGCGCTCATCACCATTTCTTTGAGCAACGATTTCAAGCCCCAGTTATACTCATTCATCAATTGATATGAAAGATAATCCAGCAGGTCCTTATTGGTGGGCTCGATGCCTTGTGTGCCGAGGTCTTCCAGTGTTTCCGCAATGCCGGTTCCATACAATTGTTCCCATAAACGGTTAACAATGGTTCTTGCTGTAAGCGGGTTTTGTTTGCTGGTTAACCACTCAGCCAAACCCAAACGGTTGCGCGGTGCATTTGCCGGGAAAGGATTGAGTGAATGCGGCACATCGGGTTGTACAGCTTCACCTTTTACCAGCCAGTTTCCTTTTTCAAAGACATTGCTTACACGATGCATGTACGTTGGATTGTCCATCATCACCGGTGTTGTTGCAACAGAATCGTTGCAAAGCAAACTCCAATAGGTTTTGTTGATGTCTGCATAACCGGGTTTATCTTTTCCATCCAGTTCATGCGTGAAATAAAACCAGTCGAACATAACACCACTTTCATCAGGCTTTGTGAAATTGGGATTTTCATATGTGAAGAACAGGTCATGGTAACCTGTTATAGGTGTCAGAGACTTTGAAAGTGCCTGGCACCTGATTGCCCAACCTTTTGATGGGTCAACACCAATGTTTGCAATAATTTTTCCATCAGCAGCGTCCAAATGAATTGACCATGTGCCACCTTTCACCATCCCGATATAACGATAAACAAGTTCTGATTTATTGGTAAGGTCAACATGTTTTAAACGCGCCACTGCATGGTTGCGGAAGATGAGCCACTTGGTATCGCTGAGTTCGCTGTTGGTAAAACTATCTGAACGGATGGAGTTGTATGCTGGCTGCCAGGTTTTTAAAAATGTGTACACACGTTTGGCTTCATCATCAGACGCATTTTGACGCAGCCAGTTTGTAACCTGTAAAACTTTTAAACTGTCACCGGTTTTGTATTCGCGCAGCAAAGGATAATCTGCATATGTATCTTCATCGCGACTATCATTAAAGAACGCCATGAACTTATAATAATCTTCATGCCTGAACGGATCATACGGATGCGCATGGCATTGTACACAGGCGAATGTTGTTCCCATCAATGCCTGCCATGTTGTGTTCACACGATCTAAAACAGCAGCCGTTCTGAATTCTTCATTATCCGTTCCGCCTTCATCATTTGTCATCGTGTTGCGGTGAAAAGCTGTGGCAATAAAATCATCATCAGTTGCATTCGGTAACAAGTCTCCCGCAAGCTGATCGGTTAAGAATTTATCATACGGCATATCATTGTTGAAGGCATTGATCAGCCAGTCACGATATTTCCAGATACTGCGGCTGTCATCACGTTCATAACCTTTCGTATCTGCGTAACGGGCAAGATCAAGCCACATGGCTGTCCACTTTTCACCGTAATGTTTTGAAGCAAGCAATGAATCAACTAAATTTTCATATGCCTTGTCGCTATTATCATGCAGATATTGTTGTGCGATATCATCAGGAGCAGGCATGCCGGTGAGATCAAGCGAAACACGTCTTAATAATGTTGCTTTATCTGCTTCCGGTGATGGAGATAATTTATTTTGTTGAAGTTTATCGTAAATGAAATAATCAATATCATTTTTTGCCCAATCAATTTTTTTTGCAGGGATCAAACCAAAAAAAGATGGTTTTGGTTTTGGCACTTCAGTTTTTTGCACAGGAACATAAGCCCAGTGTGTGCCCCATTTTGCACCTTGCTTTATCCAGTTGTATAAAATGTCTTTTTCTTCTTTTGATAAAGGGTCATGATGATAAGGCATGCGGTCTTCAGGATCATCCAGGTTGATGCGGCGGATCAGTTCGCTGCTTTTTGGATCGCCGGGAATGATAGCATATTTTCCATCTTTACATTTCTTCAATGCCCAATCGCGAAACAACACACTAAAGTTGCCTTGTTGCCGCACACCACCATGACAGGTGATACATTTTTTATTGAGAATGGGTTTTACCTGCGTGTTGTAATCTATTTGCTGCTGCGACGTGCTTAATATAAACACAGTAGCACCTATGATTAAAGCAGCAGCAATTAAAATGATTTTTTTGTTTCGAAGCACACGCATCAGCAAACGTTGAAGTGGATAAAGTTAGGGAGAATAAAATATTTTTTAAACACATAGACGCACAGGTACATAGGTTCATATAAGTTTTAACCACAGAGTCTACAGAGTCGATGCACAGAGTTGCATAGAACTCAGCGAAACTCTGTGCAGCACTTTGTGTTCTCTGTGGTTTAGTTGCCTTTCTTTACATCCTATGTTTGACTATGAATCTATGTGCCTATATGGTTCAACTTTTGTTATTAATCAAACTATGAAACGAAAATTTAAAGTAGGCGATCATGTAACATGGAATTCTGAAGCCGGACATGTATCAGGAACGATCATTAAAATTCACACCGCCGGTTTTGATCATAAAGGTTACACGCATCATGCAGCAAAAGATGATCCGCAGTATGAAATAAAAAGCGATAAGTCAGATCATGTTGCAGCGCATAAAGATTCAGCACTTACTAAAATAAAAAGGTAATGAATCAAACACTCTGTGTAACTCTGTGAAATGCCTCAACGTACTCTGTGGTTAATTTTTTCACCACGGAGGTATAGGAGTTGATGCACAGAGTTACACAGATCGATCTAATAATACAACATAACTATACTCTTACTCAATTAAAATTTATCTCTACATTTAAGCGGTATAATAAAACGTACCATGCTATCTGCAACAAGCGAAGAATCACGATCACATAGTCCCATTTCAGAGAAAGAAAATTTACGAAGAGAGATCGGCGTGCGTGCACTCACGCTGGCGATTTTGAATATCATTGTCGGCACAGGGATTTTTGTATTGCCTGCATTGATCGCTGAAACACTTGGCTCAGCATCTATCATTGCATACATACTTTGCGGTGTTTTAATTTCTCTAATCGCTTTATGTTTTGCAGAAGCAGGAAGTAAGGTTACGGTAACCGGCGGTGCCTATGCTTATATTGAAGCGGCGTTCGGTCCGTTTGCGGGCTTTTTAGCGAATTATATGTTTTGGTTTAGTTGTGTGTTTGCTGACGCTGCTGTGGCAAATGGTTTGTTCGATACATTAAAACTGATATTACCCCCGTTTGCTGACGGTGAGTTTTTTCGTATTGTTTTCTTTGCCCTGTTATTTGGTGTAATGACGACCATCAACATTACAAGCGTAAAAAATGGTATCCGGTTCATTGAGTTAGCTGCTTTTGGAAAACTAATACCCTTAATATTATTTGTGTTGATAGGATTCAGTGCTGTTTCAATAAAAAATCTGGCCTGGACTTCAATGCCTTCATTAACTGGTATTGGTTCTGCGTCACTGCTTTTGTTCTTTGCATTTATAGGTATGGAAACACCCGTAACCAATGGCGGTGAAATAAAAAACCCTCAAAGAACAATTCCCCGCGCCATCTTCTTTGGTATTTTATTGGTGTTGATTTTATATATCGCTATACAGTTAATAACACAAGGTGTTCTGGGCAACTCTATTCTTCAAAATAAAACAGCACCATTGGCAGCAGCAGCCGGGATCATATTTGGTAAAGCAGGTGCAACTATAATTCTCGCTGCAACTATCATATCAATGCTTGGGTACATTGGTGGTGAAATATTATCCATACCACGCATACTCTATGCCGGTGCAAGGAACAGGCAGTTGCCTAAAATCTTTTCAACGGTGCATCCAAAATTTCAAACACCGGTGTATGCAATTCTTATTTATGCTTTTTTAAGTTTTGTTATTTCTGTATCAGGGCAACTGCAACAATTAATAATCATTTCAAGCGCATCAATGCTGCTGATATATCTGGGAGTTGTTTTATCAACTATAAAACTGAGGAAAAAGACTTCAATAAATACAGGGAAAACATTTCGCATTCCGGGTGGTATTACAATTCCATTGCTTGCTATTGCAGTAATTGTATGGCTGCTTGCACATTTAAGTGAAAAAGAATTTTTGTATGAAGGAGTTTTTCTTTCTGTGTTTTGTTTGATATATATGGTGATGAAGTGGGTTAAGAAAAGTTGAGATGGCTGTAATCAATAATATGTTTTAGCTATTCATTTAGTTTGTTAATGAGGTTTAATTGAGTTGATCTGCTAAGGCTTATGTTTTTAAACCTTAGTAGAAAAAGTCGTATTTATTTTATTAAACCTTATTATCTTATTTGGTTAGAAGTTTTTCAAACGGTTGCAATGTCCTTTGGTAAAATTTTATAAATGTTTCATATTCTTCCATAAAGCTAACCTTGCGGTGGTGTTCAGGCTGATTAAGTATGTATTTACAAACTTTATCAACATCAGATTTCGATACAGAAAAAACTGAAGCAGATGCCTGCCATACAAATTCACCTACACACAATTTATTTTCATTGATGAATTTTTGTGAACTTTCTGCAATGATGGTTGCGATGCGTTCTTCTGAAGCTTTTGGGGATTTGGAAATAAGAAAATGAATATGCTCAGAGTTGGCATAGATAGCATATAAATGTGATTCATTATTGTTCACAATACCTGTAATATATTTTTCAATTCTTTCTCTGTATTTATCTAAAATAATGGGTTTACGATGCAGTGTTGTGAAAATGAAATGAACGTAAATGTTATTATATTCGATTTTCATTTTATAGGTAATAAGGTTATTGTATATATTAATATCTTTCTACTAAGGTTTATAGACTGCTTTCTAAATTAAAACTTTTACGGAGAATTAAAACCAATTTATCATTCCTTTTCTATCAAACTTTCATCAATTGAATAAGCACTTACGTCAGTTAATAAAGGTGTTGCTTTAGCTTCATTAACTTTTATAACAATTGAATCGGCTTTTGTTGAAGGAAAAGTGAGAATACGTTTTTTACCAATTGTATTTCCATGTAATTCATTCACAACTTTGTTGCCTGATACTAACTGAACAGTAAACGATTTTATTTTTTGCCCTGTTGCAATATTTTCTTTCAATACAACGCAATTTATTTTTTGTGATTGATTCAGATCAATTGTATAAGTTGATGAAGCTTCAGTAAATTTCTTATCTGCAATCGGTTTATAAAAACTCTCATCTCTCAACTTCTTAAATCCAACCAATGCTGCAGAATCATGCGCATCAATTAAACCTTCTCTATCCGGCGGAACATTCAATAATAAATTTGCACCACGGCCAACAGATTTCAAATACAATTGAAATAATTCTTCAGGTGTTTTTACTTTATCGTCTTCCTCTTTATGATAAAACCAACCGGGCCGTATGCTTACATCACATTCTGCAGGAATCCAGTTTTTACCATTTAAATTTCCATGATTCAATGTATCTGTTGAAGGCGCACCTGCACCGCGCGTAAAGCCTGCTGTGTCTAACAAATTCCAATTCGGATCGCCCGCAATGCCTTTTTCATTTCCCACCCAACGCACATCAGGGCCAATATCACTGAACACAATCGTATTTGGTGCAATTGTTCTTATTGTTTGTTCAAAGCGATGCCAGTCGTACACCTGTTTCTTTCCATTCGGCCCTTCACCATTCGCACCATCCCACCAGAACTCAAAGAAAGGCCCGTAATTACTCACCACTTCTTTCATCATGTTTATAAAAACATCGTTGTATTCGGGTGTGCCATACTTTGGATGATTGCGATCCCATGGCGATAAATACACGCCCACTTTCAAACCATATTTTTTACAGCTGTCACTTAACTCGCGCAACACATCGCCTTTGCCATTTCTCCATTTGCTTTGCGCAACCGTATGCGTTGAATATTTACTCGGCCACAAACAAAAACCGTCATGATGTTTTGCAGTGATGATAATGCCTTTTGCCCCGGCTGCTATTGCAATGCGGCACCATTGCCCACAATCCAGGTTGGTTGGATTAAAAACATCTTCGGGCTCTGTTCCTTTTCCCCATTCAAGATCTGTGAATGTGTTTGGGCCGAAATGCACGAACATATAAAAATCCATTTGCTGCCATTGCAATTGTGCAGGCGAAGGCACAGGCGCGTTTACTGTTGGTTTTTGCGCGTGCAATTCAGTATACATAAACAGTGTGATCAGCAAAGCAATTTTTTTCATCAGCTATTTATATTAGTAGTTGCAGATTTGATAAAAGGATTAAACCATTTAATGAGTTGCCATATTAATTCGGCGCTTACCAATGCAAGCAGCGCGAATAAAACTGCATCAGAATTTCCTGCAGCGAAACTTCCGGATAAAGCAATAATGTAAACAGCGAATGGTATCACCGTCATCACACATAAACCTGCTATGTTTAATTTTATTTTGAAAGGACGGTTTGCATTTGCCATTTTCTTTCTTAAAGCGATCAATGATAAAAATTCGAGGAACAATCCTGCGCCATATAAAGTTATGTCAATGATCAAAAGATCAGCAAACGTCCATAAGATCATAATGCTTACAATGGCTGCGCAAACAATAATGGATATATAAGGTGTTTTGAATTTTGGGTGTTCTGTATTTAGTTTTTGCGGCAGTAATTTATCATCGCTCATCACTTTTGGAACCCGCGATACAGATAATAATACTGCAGAGAATAAACCAAGCGTACTTGCCATGCCGCCGGCTGCAATTAAAGAGCCGAGCCAGTTACCACCAATAAACGAACCAACAGCAGGAAAGCCTTCATCATTCAGCACATTATAATTAATACCGCTTGCCTGCGATACCAGGATAGTTAAGATATATAAAATGAAAATAAGTATCGCTGCAATAATGGTTGAACGTATATACGTTCGCACAGGTTTATGCACTTCGCCGGCATATGTCATTGAATTATCCCATCCGCAAAAATTCCACATCACCGTAAATAATGCCAGCCCTAATGATGAAAAATGCAAACCGCTTAATGAAACATGCGGCATAGTAAATAATACGTTATGCGATGCAAATGCTGTAATAAATAAAACAACAAAAGGAAGTATTACGGTTGCCCCTAATATTAATGAAGTATCACCAACGCGAACAATACCTAAAATATTTAAGCCTGCTCCAGCCCAGATAATAATTAAGCAGATCGGAATTTTATAAGCTTCGATGTTTGGAAAAAAATAAGAAGCATATTCTACAAACAATACAGGATAAATTGCAAGATCAACAAAAGTGTACAGCCACGTCCACCATCCTTCATAAAATGCAAAGCGCAAACCTAATGCTCGTTTCACCCATTGATAATAACCGCCTTCAACGGGCATCATGCTGTTCAATTCAAGCACCGTAAAAATGGTTGGAATATCCCAGAGAATCGGTGTTATGATCAACAATAATAGAGCACCGTTATTGCCTGCATATGTAAGTAAAGGTTCAAGTCCGTACGGGCCGCCGGATACCGTTAAAAAAATTACAGCGATCAGTTGAAAAACGCGCAGCCGTTTTTTGGCAGGTAGAGTGGACGTCATGCGTAGTAAAAATAAAGTTTATAAAATTTTAAGAAATCTTTTTTTAGAGTATAAACCTCAGTATTTCAATTGAGCACAGGAGTATAGTTGCGAACCTGGTCCATGACCACTCACTGCAGTTGAAAGAATTCTGCTTAATAATTTTCAGTGAAAGATTAAATCGTATAAATTTGCGCACCAAAATTGCCCGATAGTATAACGGTAGTACCTCAGATTCTGGTTCTGATTGTCTTGGTTCGAATCCAGGTCGGGTAACAAAAAACTCTGGTATAAATTTTCCCTCCCGCAAAAAATCTCTTTATACCAGAGTTTTCTGCTTACGATATTTTCATTTATAAAGATTATGATATAGTTTTAGCATCACACCAATAACAAAACCAAAAAATATCATGGCAAATAAAAATCCTCAATTATCAAGACCGCTCGTTAATCTTACAGCAAATCCCGCAGGCTCTACAGATACAACGAAAAAACAAATTAAAACAGATACTAAACCAGCAGATAAAAAAACACCGCCACCTGTTTCAGGACAGAAATAGTTTTATTTTTTTAAGCTATAAAGAAGTTTGTGTTGCATGATAACGATATTCCACACCATTGTTATCAGACTAATATCTTTGCCCTGCAGAGCTTATTAAATTATCATTGCTTTTTTGTATGGCGCAAAAAAAATTAGTTCGTTTTGAAGAGTTGAGAACGTTTCCAAATGTGTTGGAATATCCTGAAAACATGCAGGGTAAATGGCATGCATTCTTCAACAATCAACATCCAATTATTTTAGAACTTGCATGCGGCAAAGGAGAGTATGCTGTTGGCCTGGGAAGATTATATCCTGAAAAAAATTTCATTGGCATTGATGTAAAAGGCAACCGCATCTGGAAAGGCGCTAAAACTGCATTGAATGAAGGCTTGAATAATGTTGCTTTTCTTCGAACACAGATTGATCAACTCACTGATTATTTTTCTGCTGATGAAGTAAGCGAAATATGGATAACTTTCCCTGATCCGCAACTGCGTTTTTCAAAAATGAAGAAACGTTTAACGCATCCTAAATTTTTGCGGCTCTATAAAAATATTTTGCAGAAAGATGGCATCATTCATTTAAAAACTGATAGTCCTGATCTGTATAATTTCACTAAAGCAGTTATTGATCTGTATCAGCTAATAATTGTGCAGGATAAAGATGATTTGTACAAAGAAGCTGACATCAGCGAAGCGCTGAAAATAAAAACACACTACGAAAATTTAGACATTGCACAAAGCAACAAAGTGCATTACCTTTCCTTTCAATTGAACAGCGATTTTCCAAAAGAAAAAGATGAACAACTAAAAGCATTATTTCGTGAACAAGCGGCTGACTGAAGACGATGATTATTATTTCAACAATGATGGTCTTGTTGTATTTACAAAAGAATATTTGCTGGAACGCGGTTATTGTTGCGGTAATGGTTGTGTAAATTGTCCTTACGATTATAAAATGGTTCCCGAACCAAAGCGAAGTTTGTTGCTGGAGAAAAGAAAAATGAATAACGAAAAGTGAACAACGAATAATGAAACGTTGAAACTTCTGAAACGCTGAAACATTAAAACTTCACCATGGCAAAAGCAAAACCTCAGCCAAAACAACATTTAAAAGATATCACCAGCAACCATTCATTCTTTGAAAATGTTTGGGATGTTGCGCGACAAATACCCAAAGGGCGTGTTACAAGTTATGGTGCAATTGCAAATTATCTCGGTACAAAAATGAGTGCGAGAATGGTAGGTTGGGCGATGGGCGCTTCTGTATATGCAAAACCAAAAGTACCTGCTCATCGTGTAGTAAATCGCGTTGGTTTGTTGAGTGGGAAAATACATTTTGGTGCTGCAGATGAAATGCAAAAGCGATTAGAGAAAGAAAAAATAAAAGTAGAGAATGATAAAGTGGTTAATTTTGAAAAACTGTTTTGGGATCCCGCAAATGAGTTGATATTATAGCCTTGCATCAAATACATTCTAATAATTTATCACCGGTATTGTTCCTTTCCATCCTGAAAGATGATAGATATAAAAATTATGTGCTGGCGTACCTGAACGATACGTATGAATTGTAGTTACACTATCCGAATAATTATAATAGTCTGTGTAATATTTTTTGTAATAATAAAACTCATCTGAAGGTACCACGCAAAAAGCCTGGCTCATATCTACAGAATTTTTACGTTCATTATTCAGCCACATATATTCATGTAGATCCATTATATTCCCAAGTCCGATCATTTTTATATTTAACGGCCTGCAGAAATAATATTCCACATGCGAACCGCCCCACTCTTCGCAAACAATCGGCGTTTGTTTTGTTATCTTTCCACTATTGAGATAACTGGAATAAACGCTGTCGAATTTTTCTCCTGCTTCCTTCCATTCAAACATATCCAAAGATGGATCTGTCATACCCAAATATCTTCCCGAAGGCACTCCAAAATTTATCGGTGAATAATTTACAATGTATGCACAAACAAGCAATACAATTACATGAAGGCCTAAACTTAAGCCTGCAAACTTTACCGGCTTTCTTTGTATTCTTTCATCAATATATACTGCGGCTAATGGCAGCAACGAAACATAACCCGGTCCACTCCAATGCGCCAATGTTGGCTTATACAATGAAATAATAATTAAAATACATGCAAGCGGAATGCCTGTAAAATTGAAAATGGTTAATGCAGGAAAGCGTGCTATTTTTTGTTTTATCAACGCAATTAACCCAAGCACAATACATACAAAATTTACAGGGTTGGTATAAAATATCTGAGCGAGGATTTCATTGCGGAAATAGATCCAGTTGTGTTTGGTGTCTGCAATATCAATACGCGGCCCGTTGAATTTGAACGTTGCAAAATTGTATTTGATGTTCCAGGATAAAATAGGTAAACAAATAACAACAGCTATTATCAACGCCGCGTATAACCTTGCATTACTAAACCATCTGCGTTTATAAAATAATGTATAACCTCCAATACCGATCCATAGAAAAATTCCATGTATTTTACTCATGATGCAAAGACCGCTTACAACGCCAAACAATAACCAGTACTTCCAGTTGTTTTCATTTTGTGTGATCAAAACAACGAGGTATAAACCTGCTGTAAGAAATATCATTTGCGGCGAATCGGGCATTGCATAAATACCTGCAGTAATACCTGCATAAAAAGACGCATTGTATAAACAGGCTGCAATAAAACCCGCACGTTCAGTACGCAATGTTGCAACGCATTTATACATGAACCATGTTGCAACACAACAACTGATCACACTGCTTAATCTTATAAATCCGGGATAATCCTGCAGCTTTAAATTGAGTGTACAGATGCGTATCCAGTAAGCGATCATCGGCGGATGATCGAAGTAATTTAATTTGAGATGCTGGCTGTATAGCCAGTAATAAGATTCATCATTCCCAAGATCAATATTGAACGCAACAATCAATCTTAAAATTCCGATTGCAGCAATAAGAATTAGAACCTGCTTCTTATAAGATGAAATAGTCGCCTGCATAATAATGCATTGTTGAATGCGCAACTAAGCTAAACACTTGTAACAATCATTTCAAACAAATTGTTTTAAAAATAAATCATGAATAATTGGAGGTTACTATTAGACCTTTTATAAGATTTTGTTTGTTCCGCCAGGAACATTTGGTTGGTAGATATATTTATTATTTGAAAACGAAGCGTTCCGAAGGAACGCCTGGTGCCTGTGTTGATTTAATTACCAACGAATCGTTTCTACGAAACGAACAAAAAGGAAATATTGCCAAAGAATAAAGCAATAATAAGAAGTGTTATTCACATATGACGATTCACCTTTCACCTTGTCACATCTTCATTTGCGATGGATATATTCTTAAATACACTTCAAATGCTGATGGATTTTTTCCGTACAGGCTATACAATGTTGAAGGTTCATTATTGAAAGTGAAATGTGTGCCTAATGCAATTTTTGTTTTATGTATTTGCAACAGATCATAGTTAGCGCCGATAGTGTAAGCATTCACATTAAACAAATCGTCACCATAAATATTTTCATCAAGATTCAATTCTTCAGTCGACTTCTGCACAAACTCATACTTGCCATACAAAGCCAGTTTTTTATAACGATAAGATGCTTCGATCAAAGCTGCGTTTTCTCCATTATTATTTTTCATCTTGTTCATTCCCCAGGCAAATGTTGCATTGAATGAATTATCATTTCGTAAAGGCAAGCTATATGCTGCTGATGCAGTGGTGCGGTTTACATTTTCACCAGGATGCAATGCTTCAGGGCTTTTTATAAACGCCTGTGAAACCTGCAGCGCCCAGTTCTTTGAAGGATTAAATGAAAGCCTCCCGCTCCATGAATCAAAGCTTGCTTTATCAAAATCATAGCGGTTTTCATCTGGCTCTCTACCGGTGAATGAAGAACCTTCTAATTTGAAATCGCCTAAACGCACACCAACTGTAGCAACACCAAAAGTTATATGTGTTGCATCCAACCAATGATGCGAGATCGGTGCATCCGGGTTATCCATAGCAGATGCACGGTGCATAAAGGCAACCGGGCCCAGGGCAGGCTCACCGGGATAACCAAGATACGCGAATACATCAGCTTTCTTTGAAAGCGCATACGAATACGCAACAGATAACCCGGAGAAAAGATCATGTGGATGCTGGCGGTCAACCAACGGCACACCATGTGCAGATTCACCGCTTTGAAATAGCAAGGGATAACCTTCCTGGCCGGTTATAATTGCATCTGCGGAAAGCATTGCAGAGAAACTGAATAAACCTTTTTCACCGAGCTGTCTTTGTCCCATAAACATTAACCAGTTGGGTGCATCCCACATTGCATCTCCGCGTGAACCTTTATTGGTTAAGTCCTGTTTGTTGTAACGGATGAAGAGATTATAATGCAGCATGTACATCCATTTTTTTGAATGATACATCTGCCCGTACATCGGCGCTGCATCAGGGCTCCAGCCTGTACCGGAACCATTACGGCTCATAGGAAGATTGCGTGAAAACGAATGAGACATATTATCCATCGGCATGTTCATACCGCTCATATTCATCGGCATTGAATCATTCATATGCATGTTACTCATGTCATGATGCATGTGCATAGATGAATCCTTTTGCGCATTTAACTGGTTAGCGATAAAAACGGTAAAGAGCAGTGAACTAAAAAATATTTTCATGTTATTGTGTTTCGTGATTGAATAAATAGCAGGCATTGTTAATGGTTGCTGTTTATCAGATGCGAAAAACACAATTAAGTACAAACGTTGAAACAGGTTGTATTAAAGGCGGGCTGTGTGATGATGCTATATCATCGTTAATTAAAATCGCTGACGCATTTACAGGCGTAAAATATTGTGGAGTTATATTAATAAAATAATTACCGGGAACATCATTAGCTGTTGAAGCAAGCTGGTCCTTTTTTAATTCAAATGTTGCATGTTTATCATTACAGCACCCATGCTTCTTTTCTTTACTCATGCCACAGTTATCACAACCAGCATTTGAAGGCAACGCTATATCCCAGCCTGTAAATTTTCCCATACAGTAATGAAAATTTACAGTAGCACCGCTTGATGCAACAACATAGATAAAGCATAATATGGTAGCTAAAAATTTCTTCATTGTACAATCCGGTGCAAAAATACTGGTGAACATGCAGGCAATAAAATCATTAACAAATATGATGCGGATGCCTGATATTTTACCGGCTGGTATATAAACTGCTCTTTGCCAATTCAAGTGCTCCAAGCGGAACCACATCTTGTTGTAATAAAGCTGTTTTTATTTGCGGTATTGGAAGAAAAGCGTGCATAATGTAAGCAGGTAATGCAAGCTGTATTTCGTTGATTAAATATTCGCCTGTTAAAGACAGGCCTCCACCGATTATGATAATTTCCGGGTGAAAAAGATGAACAACATGTGAAAGTGCAAATGCGATATTATCTGCAGTTTCGTGTAAAATCTGTTTGGCCGTTATATCATTTTTATTAAGGGCGTGTTTAAGAAATGTCGCTTCCGATTTATTTTCTGTGCTAACTAATTTTGCAAGTTCACTATGAGGGTATTGAGTAATTGCTTCCCTGATTTTTTTATCAACAGCCCAGCCTGAACAAAGAGATTCAAGTGTATTATTATGCTTATCAAGCCTGGTGTGCCCTATCTCAACTTCGCCCGGAAAGGCTCCGTGGTAAATTTTTTTGTTGATCACTAATCCGCCACCAATACCACTGCCGATAGTCATATAGAAAACAATATTATAATCCATGCCTGCACCCTGTGTTGCTTCACCCAATGCTGCAACGTTTGCATCGTTATCAATAAATACCGGTACGTTTAATAATGATTGAAGCCATTGCTTCAGATCAAAATCTTTCCATCCGCTGATTTGATGTGATGTGGCTATTTTGCCCGTTTTATAATTTACGGGTCCGCCAAAGCCAACGCCGATTGCGGCAACAGGCTTATCTTCTTTGATTTTTACAAATGCATCTTTTATTTGCTGCAAAATACCTTCCGAATTATTCAGCCTGTTTACGTTTACCAGGATTTGCTTCTCTGCAACAAGAGCATCATTTGAACGTATCAACTGGACTTTCGTACCGCCTATTTCAATGCCGATAAAATGTTGGCCAGGCATTTTTATTCTTTAAAATTATTTTGAAAGTAGAACTGCAATTATTTATTGCTCCACTGAAATTTTTTTATACCAATAGCTGATAAAACAAGCGCATAGCCAATTGTTACCAATAATGCTTCTGTAGTGGTGCTTGTCCATTTTGAAGGGTCCATGCTTGCAGCAAGTAAATTTTGTACGGTGCCGTAAGGCGACCACTTAATACATTTTTCCACAACATCTGCAAACTGGCCAAACTGCCCCAGCATACCGGTCATTATAAAAACAAAATATACCAGCCTTGTAGTAGCATTAACTATTTCAGGGTTTTTTATGAGCCCCACTATCACTTGCCCGATAGCAAGATAAACAGCAGCGCCAATAATAGCAGCAACAAATGCCAGTATATAACCTTCCGCAGGTATGGAAATATTATCGACAGAATAACCGGCTATCAACACAAAAATGGTTACCAATAAAATCATCAGTAATTGTACAAGCAAACGGCTTATCATTATCGTCCACGCAGGCAAAGGCGCAACGCGGAGTCGCAAAAAAATACCTTTATCCCTATCTCTTGCTACCGAATTTGAATAGCCCATTAAGCCGATTGCCATCAATCCAACTGTAGTGCATGAAGCCAATGCAGAAGCGCCGGTGATCATATGGTTTGTCACCAACGGTTTCCATGTATACAAAATAACTACCGGTACAATTAAACTGAGCACTACCGCACGACGGTTGCGCCATTGCGTTTTAAGATCGGCGCGCAATAAAGATTTTAATACGATTGATGTGGTTGGAACTGTTGTTTGCATATATACATTTTAAACGCGTACTTCACGCCCGGTTAAACCAATGAATACATCTTCTAAAGTTATTTTTCCTTTTCTTGATACAGCGATCACTTCAGGATCATTGCGGTGTTCATCTATCAGTGTTTGCGGCACATCAATGGCAATTATTTTTCCGTGATCAATAATAGCGATACGGTCACAAACCGCTTCTGCTTCTTCCATTGAATGCGTGGTTAATAAAATGCCGTGGCCTCTTTCACGCATCGCTTCCATTCTTTCCCATAACTGCCTGCGCGATTGCGGATCAAGGCCTGTGGTGGGTTCATCCAACAGCAGCAATATCGGATCATGCAGCACGCATAAACTTAATGATACCCGTTGTTGCTGTCCACCCGAAAGCTGGCCGAATTTTTTGTCTTTAAACTCCTGCAGGTTATTATTGGTTAAAATGCTTTGCAGTTTATCGTTATTCAGTTCCACACCATAAATACCTGCAAACAATTGAATGATCTCGGTAACCGTTAGCTCAGGTTGAAAATTGGTCGACTGCAACTGTACACCCATTGAAGCCTTTGCGTGCAATGGCTGTTGTTTGATATCATACCCTGAAACTACAATATTGCCTGAATGTGGTTTGATGAGCCCTTCAATAGCGCTGAGCGTACTTGTTTTGCCTGCGCCGTTAGGGCCAAGCATACCGAAAATTTCTCCCGGCTTCACATGAAAGGAAACGTTATCTACTGCCTGGAAATTGCCGTAATAAATATTGAGATTATCAACATCTAAAATGTAGTTATTCTGGTCAGCCATTAAATTTATTTCGCGCAAATGTAATGGCGCG
>Ga0206973_1105_pt1 | contig 20959 bp, 23 predicted proteins | sample Alteio_BWOrgHeat_83_FD_152927 | JGI IMG/M metagenome (GOLD analysis project Ga0206973, IMG submission 152927) | Enriched cells from forest soil in Barre Woods Harvard Forest LTER site, Petersham, Massachusetts, United States -... | ecosystem: Environmental > Terrestrial > Soil > Temperate forest >...
CGCGATAACCATGTCGCATGCTGGATCTCCTACACCCAGCCCACCAAAATCAATCACGGCGCTTAGCTGGCCATTTTCAACTAGAAGGTTATCAAAAGCTACGTCGCCATGCACCCAGACAGGTGCTTTCTGCCATGTTGAAGCGAGCGCCGTATTCCATACTTCTGTCACAGCATCAGCATCAATCTTATCACCAAGAATCTCGATTGACTGTCGAACTTCGGCATCATAAGTTGCCAGTGCTCCGACACGACAGAAGCTTTGAGGTCCTCCAAGTGGGCCACCAGTGGCATCTATTTTCTGCAGCACAGCTAGAAATTCGGCCAGCTTAGTTGCGAATTGCGGTAGATCGTTAATACGTTCAGTCTTAGCGGTTTTACCATCAAGCCATCTATAGATGGACCATTCCCAAGGGTATCCTTCACCTGGCTTTCCCCATGCTAAAGGAATCGGAATCTGCAGGGGCAGCAACGGCGCCAATTTAGGCAACCAATGTTGTTCCTTTTCAACCTTATCTGCATATTCCTCATCACTTGGTAGACGAACCGACATTTGCTCACCTAGGTAGAAAGTCCTATTGTCCCAGCCGCCAGGTTCTACCGGGTTAACTGGCAGATCGGCCCATTGTGGGAATTGAGAGGTGATTAGTCGGTGTACTAATGTGGCATCGATAATAACTTTTTTAGTGTTTGGCATTAGTAATATGACCCGTTGCTAGTTAAATGCTGATTTTCATAGCTAGTTGTTACTAGGTAAGGCAATAGTATAACAAACTATTTCTAAGATTTAACCCTGCAGTTGATTTTTTTGATTCCTAATGAATGCTCTAACCATGCGCAGCATATCTTTAGACTCTTGAGTAAATAGCCCGCACTTAAACGCATTCTGGTTGCATTTAGGCGCGCCGCTACCTTTAGCACCCCCATGCATACGACAACGCGCTTTAGACCTTACAGCTGGAGATTTGCAGGGGGTGCCGGAACGAGTTTTTGCTCCGCATCGTTGAGCCGAGTTAAAGGCGTAGAAGGGCGGAGTAGCCTCTTTTGTCTCGGTGCATGGGGTTGTTTTCACTTTTTGTTACCCCTATGTGGGGTGGAGGTATGGACTGATCCTACAACAGCCTGTGCGCCACTATGTACATGGACGTGCTCAATAACTATCTTTCTTTCCATATCGCCCTTTAACTTCTGGATCAGGTTTGCCTACTGTATAAAAACATTTGATAATTTAGTAACAATGTTAACATATTTTTGCGCTACATCCGAATTAGTGGCTGCATTAGCATATAACATCATATTTTGCTGAAGGGCATGAACCGAGTTCATCTGTGCCGATAGCATTACCTGTAAACCATCCTCAGGCTCTAAGGCTTCAATATTTTCTACTGCTTCTTTTTTTACAGATTTGTAGTCAATATCTTTTTTGGATGTGATAGTAGTCAATGCATATTTAGTGATTATATTGTTTGCAAAGTTTGATTCTAAATCTAAGACTGTAGGAGCAATAGTTACAATCTCATTTACTTTTTCCATAATAGATAACCTTTAATGCGTTTAATTTTCATAATTAATATTAGCCATTATATAGCAATATTCCTATTATCAAGCCAATTTTATAATATCTAATTAAATCTGCACCCCCATAGGCTGCGTTAATACATTTCATTTTTATGTATTGACAGTTTCTTCAGTCTGACATCCTGAAACCGCTAAAACCGGTGAAACCGATTCGACACGCCATTTCTCTGCCGAACTGTTACCACTGCAACGGACAAAGCGCATACCACCTACAACTTGTCCAGCATGTCGTTTGATCCACCAACCTAGCTTGCGTCGATTAATCTCGCCCCGTTCATCAGCGATATCATGTAGTACTTCCTTAAGCTCATTATTTTCATTGAGAAAGGAATGCGCTTTGTTTACAGCATCACGTACCATGGCTGGTGATTTATCAAACGCTGCTTGCCAAGCGGTTAGCAAACGCCACAGCGTCTCTCGGTCCGGATCTTCTGATAAAGCCTCAAAAATGGATGATGTCGGATCCCAGCAACCAAGCCATAGCAGCGGTTGACGGCACAAGTCAGACCAGTCTCCATAACTTGCCAAAGATTTGCAAGTAGTCTTGGGTTTGCCGTATAGGATCCAGGCGCGAATGATAGTAAGTGCTGCTGTGACATATTTTTCACGATCTTGTAGCACTTCACGCACTAGGTCTGGTCGCTTGAATGTAAGTGCTGCTGGAGTTTCTACCGCAGGATCAATGCGTATTGTAATGCAACGTCGCGCCATATCTTGGACCGGTCCGACATTGTTGCCGCTTGATAGAAATAGAGTACGTGTGTTTACTGTAGCGGTTTTAGATACCCCCAATATACGTCCGCTCATAAACTCTGAAGTTAATGCTGTACATAAACTTTTATGTGCTATCAAGTCACTAGTGAGGTTGTCGAACTCAATTACTGCCGGTGCACGTAGCAGTTCCGCTAATAGTAGTTTGCGGCATTCTTCATCATCAGCTGGGAATGTAGTCGGAGTTCCTCGTTGCGGTGTAGCGAAGGCGGTAATCAACTCGCATAGATAAGATTTACCTGATCCAACAGCATGTGCTCGTACATGGTACATAGGCGCGAGACGCAAGCTGGCACGAATTGTTGCAGTTAAAATCGCTGCTAATGCTGCTGATCGATCAGATTCACTGGCAAAGCTGAATTCAGCCAATAGATCTTTTAGTAGTGCGAGCGCGGATTCGGCAGCTATGCGAGAGGGGTTCTCAGGTATTGAAAATTTTCGCGCATCGAACACACCAAACATTCCCGTAGCTGAATCATAACCAGCTGTGGCCATAATGCTGCCATCTAGGCGAAGATAAGGTTGCCGCGTTATACTGTTTAAAACTAGCAAATGTACATAATTGCTAGCATCAAACAATACTGTTGCGTGTCGTGCTGGTGGATCTGTGCGTACCCATCCTTTGGCTCTAGCGTCGAAACGTTCCCATGTTGCAACACCAGATAATGCTCGTACCAAGGCAGGTTGTGACACTTCTTGTATTCTAGTCTCGTAGGTGCAAGGATCACTAAATACAGTAACAATTAAACCGCCACGCTGATAATATTGTCCTGAAGTTGATAATTCCCGTTCCGCCGCGTCCACTACGCGATGAATCTCTCCTGCTATCACATGTATAATGGGTTTCATCCTAGCGGCAGTTATGTTTATGTCGAAAATACGCAATAAATCACGAATATGTTTGTCAGCACAATGGCCATGCAAGCACTTAAAACCACCTAGTGGCCAATTGTCTTCAGGTTCAAAATAGGCTGTGCCATTATCGATAGCCGCAGTATGCTCTTCTTTCCATGGGCAGGTGATATCATGTTTACCACTACCTAGTGGGGCTTTATACAAATTGCGTTGACGCAGTGCCGCTAGAATAGCATTTTCATTAGGTCGTGGGATCCAAACTGAATCATTATCAAGCTGTTCAGATTTTATGGTTTGTGTTTTTTCTCTTTTTGAACGCTTGGTTTCAATTAATTCTATCTGGAGTCCATTTGTTAACTCTTGCAATGAATATCGGCGATCAGGCGACCAGATCTTCATTTGGCAGCAGAAGAGGGGATTGTGTTTACCATTTATTGCCACAGGTAGCCTAGCCAATCGCGTTGTCGGTCCATTGGCTCCTGGATCACATAGACCAGCATTAATAATGGCATTCATTAATTGATCCGCTGTTTTAAAGTCAGCTAATGGTTCATCTAGAATATAACCGGCCTGATAATTACTAGGCGAAGTTTCCAATAGCCAGCTTGGCTGTAAGGTTAGTCTGTCTATGGCAACTTTACTACCTATGTCATCAAGCATCACAGCATATAAACTTTGAAAAAATGATTTTTTTCGACGATATTGTCCTGTTTCGTCAGGCCTATATTTAGCTAAGCTAAAATAATTGTTGGCGCTAGGCGCAATAACAATTGGATCAGCATCGCCGCACCATGCGCGACCAAACCATTTTTTGCTATGTACCGTATTGGGATTTCCTTCGAAACTAACGACAATTGGGCAGTCATCACTAGTTTGATCGCCAAATATAGCGAGAAGGAATTCAATATTATCAACATTATTGGTTTCGTCGGTTTTAGAATCCATAGAAGTTAAATCTGTCAAACATATGCTCATTTTTCATCCCCATGCTCGCCTCTAGTGGCTTCTATGCGTTCCCCTATCCATGCATCAACTTCTTCTTCTAGCCAACCAACGCAGCGAATTGATAATTTTATTGGTTTTGGAAATAGTCCTTCTGCAATTTTTCTGTATAAGCCTGATTTTGAGTCTCCAGTTTTATCAAGAACTCTTTTTAGTCGTAAAACACGTTGTCTTGTAGCACCCATTGTTTGATCCCTCTTTGGACGTTATGGTTACACAAAGTATTATTTGGGGGTAAAATGGGAGCAAGAAATTTTTTAAAATTAAATATCTTTAAAAATCAATAAGATGTAGCGGAGAAAACCGCCCATTTTGGGCGGGGGGAATTTTTAATCCCCCTTTTACTGAGTTCGATAGAATTATTTGACGAGCATCGCTACCATTGCGGGGTTTTCAGTGTTTTTTTATTTTCCGACTTAAATAATTCTCTCAATGTGCGTTTTATGGTTTCTAAAGGGTATAATTCGTCCACATCCTTATGAACATACCCCCGGTCAGTAGCTAGCAGCAATTTGAAAAGCTCTTTAGCTAATGTAGGTATGGTTTTATGTGGATCTTTTTCCTTTATTTTTTTAGCCTCTTTAAACCATCTTGCATGCTTTTCTGATGGCGGAATTTTTCTTTCGGTAGCGTTATTAGACGGAACATCAACAATTAGATTAAACTCGATCGGTAAACCTAACTTTTTTGACAAGGCCCATGCAACCAAGCTTTTTGGATGAAAAATATAATTTCTTTCCGATGGCTCACTATCACTAATATACGATGAATTTATTGGTGTTAATATTCTTGCCTCCACAGCAGCATATATAGCATCCATAAATGTATGTTCATCTCCCAACGCATGATTATATATTGATAGTATCATTGCAAAGTCATTTTTACGCCAAACATCTGCAATTAACATTGCGGATATTAACGATTTAGCGCGCGCATTTATAATAAAGTCATTGTATTCGGTAATTAATTTGGCGGGAAAGTCAATAATATTATTATTTATGACCCATTTTATATAAATCTCAGGAGCTATTCCTAAATGGAGCTTGCCAGTGGTATTGTTTTTACCAAGAACATTTACCTTGCCTTCATATTTAGACAGATCTTCTTGCCAGTCAAATTCACGATTAATAGTAGAAACCAAATCTTCATGTTTGCTCACGAATTCTGCGTCGGTAGCCCAACAAAGTGACATTTTTTCAGCGGTCAATATCCTTGGTTCTTTGTTTAAACTTAGAGTAGCACATTCATATATGCTCCAAAATCGTTTCTTGATCCAGTAATTGAAGTCTGGTATTGCATCTCGAATAATTTGCGCGTTATAGGTCTCTAAACGTTCAGTCATAATTGAGGATCCTTATTAATAAAATTATTTGGCTACTTTTATGCCTTTATGCTGGGCAAGTGACTGTAAATAATCTGCCCAGTCCTGCATCATCTTCCTGCGCTCTGGTAAATACTCGGCATAGTTGTATGCGGCTCTTACATTGCTGCGTTCCGCATGTGCTAGCTGCCGCTCGATTGCATCTCTATTCCAGCCATGCTCATTTAATAGGGTGCAAGCCATTGATCTAAAGCCATGTGCCGTCATTTCATCGGATGTATAACCGAGTCTCCTTAATGCGCTTGTAACGGTATTATCTGACATTGGGCGATCGGGATTGATAACGCCGGGGAATACGTATTTACCATCTCCAGTAAGGGGATGTAATTCATTCAAGATGGCTAATGTTTGTTTTGATAGCGGAACAATATGTACGGATTTCATTTTCATTTTTGCAGCAGGGATTCGCCATTCAGCAGTATCAAAATTGATTTCAGACCATTCTGCTTTACGCAGTTCGCCAGGGCGTACAAAGAGCAACGGGGATAATTTAAGAGCGCATTTGGTAATAAAAAAACCTTTATAATCTTCTATAGCGCGTAATAATTTAGCTACCTCTTGTGGATCTGTAATACTTGCGTGATGTTTAATTTGGACCGGAGCTAAAGCACCCTTAAGTGCAGCAGTAGGATCAGTTGCAGCTCTGGAAGTAACTATAGCGAACTTAAAAACTTGCCCGCATACTTGTAGAACCCTATGTGCTGTCTCTTTTGCGCCGCGCGACTCAATTTGACGCATCAGTCGTAGTAACTCCATTGGGGTAACTTCAGAGATAGGGTGGCTACCGATCCAGGGGAAAATGTTTTTTTCTAGTCGACTAATTATTGTTTGGGCATGGCCTTTGGTCCATCTAGATAAAAACTTGGCATGCCATTCGCGCGCAACATCTTCAAAGCTATTTAGAACTGCCTGTTTCTTAGCTCGCTGTTTGATTTGTTTAACAAAGCTGGGGTCGTTGCCGTCAGCAAGTTGCTGTCTTGCCTCATCGCGACGTTCTCTTGCCTGGGCGAGAGTTACTTCAGGATACACCCCCAAAGCCAAAAGCTTCTCTTTGCCGTTAAAAATATATTTAAATCGCCAGTACCTAGAGCCAGTGGGGGTGATAATGAGAAATAGGTTTTTGCCGTCACTAACTTTATATTGTTTTTCTCTGGCTTTTAAACTTTTGATCTTGGTATCTGTTAGCTTCATTTGGGGTACCTATTTTTTGGGGTACCAATGTACCCCGTAAATGTACCCCAGTTAAAACTGGGCTGTCCTGGGTTTCTTGGGGTACTTCTGGGATAAACAATACCTCAAGAAGCTAGGGATTACAAGGGGTCTGGGACTGATTGGAATGTTCTGGAACTATAATCTGGTGGAGGCGGCGGGAATTGAACCCGCGTCCGAAAGCACTCTGCCCTTAGCTCTACATGTGTATCCCATCGTATATTTAACTATGTTGCCCCCCAATGGGCACGGGTGCAACACAGCGGTCCTGTACTTTTTAACCCCCAGCATCCAGGCATGCCGAGTGGCGGTCTTGTGAGAAATGACTCCTGATGCTTCCTAGTTTCCTAGAAAACCCGGCGGGCACAAGCACCTACCGGTCAGAAGGCAATAGGACAGGTTATTAAGCTGCTATTGCTACAGGCACGAATGCCTCGTCGTTTGCACTTACATGCTGCAGCTAAGTTTTACGAGATTAAGCTACATGCTCGACATGCACCTTGGGTTTCGCAACTCCCGTCGAATCCAAGTCGCCCCCCAACCATCATTATAAACCATCCCATATAACTTTGTATATATTATATTTGTAAATACACTTAATACCTGATTAAAGCGTAACGCGGAACCTATACAAACTAAAGACAAGCGTGATAATGGCCATAATTATTAATATCGTGGTATGCACTACAATATAACTCATGCCACCACCTTTCAACATTATATTACGTAATAAACCGATGTAATGATATAATGGATCCATATATGCCGCCCACTTTAATAGATTCGGCATATTTTCAATTGGAAACATCAACCCTGATAACATGATCATTGGGAAGAGAAACAAAAAACCAGCCAATGTTGCTTGCTGTTGATTCTTACAAAAAGTCGAAACCAGTGTTCCTAACGCTACCGCCATGCATATAAATACAAATGCAGTTATAAATAGCATTAATATCGACCCACGAATTGGTACTTTAAATATAAAATGTGCTACTGCTAAAACTAGGGGAAAATTAGAGATCCCCAGAATTACATAGGGGATAGTTTTACCGCTAATAATTTCCCGACTTGAAATTGGCGCTGAAATTAACATTTCAAAAGTTCCCATTTCTTTTTCGCGCACTATAGCTAAATTACATAATACCATGGTAGTAATTAACATTATCATACACATTGTGCCTGGTACTAAAAAAGCTGCTGTGTCTAAATCTGGGTTAAACAAAACCCGTTGTTTAATTTGGATCGGATTTTTAACAATATTAATATGTAAATCATCCGCAACTGTTTGCTTAATAATATTACGCAAATAACCCTCGATGGTTTGTCCTTTAATTACATTAGTTGAGTTAATAAGTACTTGTAAAGACGCATCATCGCGCCCTAAAGCATGCGTAAAGCCTCCTGGTGGTGGTACCAATACCACGTCGGCTTTGCCAGAGGAAATTAGGTAATAAGGATCCTGATTCGAGCTTTTTGCAGGTATGAACCATTTACTAGCAATACTTCGCTCATATACATCTCTAAGAACATAATCACTACTAGAAAATATGGCGGCTAGACGCACGTTTGTTATTTCAGTCGAAATTGCAAACCCAAATACACTTAATTGTATAACTGGCATTACAAAAAGCATAATACGCATGCGCTTATCTCGCAACGACTGAATTAATTCTTTCTTTATGAAGCCGCGTAATGTTTGATTCATGAGTCTACCGTAGTTTTAAAGGAGCGTACCCCAAGAATTAAAATCAAGCCACACAGTATGCTTAAAGCAAGAAATGGCACCCATAATTGTATAAAAGTAGTACCCTGCAAAAACACATCTCTAGATATTTGCATAAACCAACGTGCTGGCAACACGGCGGTAAAATATTGAAAAAACTGTGGCATGCTTTCAATTGGAAAAATAAAACCTGATAATAATTGTGTTGGCAACATCCCTGTCATCATGGCAAGCTGTAATGCCAACAATTGGTTGCGTGTAGTGACAGAAATAAGCAGCCCTTGCGATAAGTATGCTATCAAGAATAATACCACCCCGAGAATAAAAACAATATGACTTCCTATAAATGGCACGCCAAAAATAACGCGTGCTATGATATAAATTACACTTATTGAAATTAATCCTAATACCCCGTACGGTGCTAGTTTACCAATAATTATTTCTAATGGTTTTACCGGGGTAGATAAGAGCATCTCCATCGATCCATTCTCATATTCTCTGGCGATAGTAAGCGATGTTAATAAAACCGATAGCATACCCATTACAATTACATTTAAACCAGGAATTATAAACCAGCGACTGTTTAATTCAGGATTGAACAAATAGCGCACGCGTAGATCATATGGAAGATTAGGTTGAAACTCAGCCAGATTTTGTGATGCTAGTAATTCTATGCTATTAATGTAACCTAAAATTGGTACTACCGTGGAACTATCAGAGCCATCTAATAAAATTTGTGCTGTGCCGCCGCGACCAGCAAATAAATCACGTTGAAAAAATGGCGGGATTATTAATGCTGCCCTAGCATCGTTAGTAGTTAAGTTTGCAATGGCAATATTCGGAGAGGCAACGTCATGCACAATAAAATATTTTGAGCTATAAAATGTCTCGATGAAACGACGGGAGGTTTGTGACTGATCGGCATCGGCTACTGCTATAGGAATATTTTCAACATTAAATTCTATGGCCATCCCGAATACAACTACCATAAAAATAGGTAAACCTATTGCCGTCCCCAGCGTGAATGGGTCGCGTATTATGTGAAAAACTTCTTTTCTAGCTATAGCCAACGCACGCCTTAGTACAAAAGCTTTCATTGTTGTTTAGCCTCTATCGTTTTAATAAATACATCCTCTAAACTTGGTGCAATTTCAGTAACGTTGAATTTTTCTTTAAAATTTGCCAATTGTTGTCGCCAATCGCTCTTGTCTATAAACGCGGCGTGAAAACGCCTGCCATAAGGTTCAAAAAAACTAAATATGGCGTTTTGTTTTAAAGCTGAAATTTCTGCAAAACTCATGGTTTTTTTGGGGTCAAACTCAAACATCGGTGTTAAAAAAGTTTTAGCTTTTAAATTTGCTGGTGTGTCCAAAGCCGCGATCTTACCTTGCCGCATTAAGGCGATGCGATCGCATTGTTCCGCTTCATCTAAAAAGTGTGTGGTAACAAATACAGTCTTGCCGGTTTTAGATAATTTTTTAATTAGATCCCAAAAACGTGCACGAGATAACGGCGATACACCTGCAGTTGGTTCATCTAAAAATATTATTTCCGGATCATGCAATAGTGCGGCCGCTAACGAGATCTGGTGCTTTATGCCACTAGGTAGATCACGAACAATAGTATTTATTGAACGATCAAATTCAATAAAATCAAAAAGCTCTTTACGGCGTTGTAAATATTGATTTTGATCTAATTTACGTAAGGCGGCTATAAAATCTAAATTCTCTTTTACAGTTAAATCATTGTATAAAGTAAATTTCTGCGACATATATCCAACTTTAGTTTTTATAGCAAATTGACCACCATTAACGTTGTTGCCAGCCACGCTTACTTTGCCTTTGGTAGGCTTAAGCAATCCGCACAACACGCGTATTGTGGTAGTTTTCCCGGCTCCATTCGCTCCTAAAAATCCAAATATCTCGCCACTAGAAACATCAAATGAAATATTGTCTACCGCTGTAAAATTACCAAATTGTATCGTAAGATCATGCACCTCTACGGTTATCATGATTGTCCCCGTTGCATGAAATATGTATCAAAATTATTTACATGCGCAGCCTCTAGCACTTTTCTTGGTTCACCAGAACCTACTACACTACCATTATCTAATAAATGCACATAACTGCATCGTTCTGCTTCATCCATATATGCCGTAGTGACTATAATTAAAACATGTTGATCTGCCATTCTATAAAGCAAATCCCAAAGTTCGCGGCGGCTGATGGGATCTACGCCGTTTGTAGGTTCATCCAGTAGCATGATGCGTGGTGAACGCAATAGCGCGCAGATTAAACCTAATTTTTTGTACATTCCTCCTGACAATTGTCCGGCTGGACGATCAATGAACTCTGTTAAGCGTGATATGTGTAATAATTCAGAACTTTTTGTTTTGTATAAATCTACCGGTATTTCATATAAGTCTTTAAAAAATTCTAAATGCTCTTTAACCGATAGATCTGCATATAAGCTCTCTTGCTGTGGCATATACGCTACGTCTTCACGAATATTTTTAAAATCAATCGCTTGGTTATCTCGATAATAGGTTACTTCTCCTGCGCTTTGCTTTAGTAGGCCGAGTATTATACGCATAAGGGTTGTTTTCCCGGCACCTTCTGGACCGATTATTCCATGCATAAAGCCTGCTGAAAAATCTAACGATATGCCATTTAAAGCATTTACGGTTTTAAATGTTTTATAAATATTTTCAACTTTTAACGTAAAAATCTCAGTAGTCATGCCTAATCCTTTGGCAAATTAATTTCGATCGTCATCCCAGGTTTTAAAATTTCATCATCATTAGAGCCCAAGAAACTTACTTTTACTCCAAAAATCAAGCGCGTGCGTTCTGACTGCGTTTGGACGTTTTTAGGAGTAAATTCAGCTTCAGAATTGATTTTGATTATTTTGCCTTTAAAGACACGATTATTTAATTCTGGTAAAATGCCTGTTAATTCCATGCCAATTTTTAATTGTGCGACCTTAGGTTGTGGTACATAGATATAGGCCCATATGTCCTTAATATTAGCAAGTGTCAGAATCTTTAATCCTGTGCTGGCGTATTCTCCAGGTTCATGATAACGGCTTAAAACTGTACCGTGGATTGGGGAACGTATCGAGCACCAATTAATATGTATATCGGCAGTTGTTTTATGATTCGCAAATAGATCTAGGGTATCGTCGCGTACCACCCCAATCTTAAATAACTCTGTATTACGCAAAAAATTATCGTTTGCCAACTTTGCGTCTGCTTTGTAGTCCTCGCAGGAGAGACTGATAAGCTTTTGCCCTGCCGTGACACGATCCCCTTCTTGTACGCATACAGCGGCAATACGCGACGGTAATTCTGCGGATAAATCTATCTTGGTGGCATCAAGAGTGCCAGCATATAAAAAATCTTTTTTACCAGTAACTAAGTATATTAAAATTAGGATAACCGCAGCTATAGCCACAACAATTATAATCTTATGCTGTAGACTTTTTTTAGTAGCTGTTTGTTCCTTGGTCATCAATGGTCCCCGCCTTAGATATCTTATACTATAGCTAAGTTAGGGTGACGACTCAATAAGGTAAATCGTTATTTTTTCTTAAATAAACGTTCTTTATCACGTTGCCAGTCTTTATCTTTGGCATCGGCGCGTTTATCGTAGTCTTTTTTACCTTTGGCTAAGGCTAACTCTATCTTTATATTATTTTTCTTCCAATACATGGCGGTAGGAACGATGGTGTAACCTTTGCGCTCAATGCTGCCGAGCAATGCATTAATTTCTTTGCGATGCATTAATAGCTTTCTGCTACGGCTATCGTCAGCTTTGATGTGGGTAGATGCGGAAATCAAGGGCGCGATTACTGCATTTACTAACCAGGCCTCACCACGGCGGATTATAACATGGCTTTCAGAAATTTGGCCTTTACCGGCACGAATACTCTTAACTTCCCATCCCTGCAAGACCAAACCAGCTTCAAAGCGTTGTTCCAGGGTATAGTTGTGCCTTGCCTTACGGTTTAAGGCTATGGTGGTGTTGCCGCTGTCGGCATCTTTTGTTTTTTTGGTTCCGGACTTAGTCACGATAATTCTCTATTTACTGGGTTGCTTCTTAGTAAAGGCACTATTTTACATGAACAGCAGTTTTTTGCTATGCTGATATAATACAAAAAGCTAAATTAATTCACGATAGGAAAATTAAATATGTTATTAAGTTACCTGGTAAAATCTGCTGCGGTAGCCCTAGCTTTAGTGGCGCCGGTTAATATGGCGGTCGCATCTTGTCCTTGCGATGATCCTAATTCAAATGCTGAAACTCAGCAAGAACCTCTTCCAGAAGAGTCTCAAGATCAGTAGTATTTGTGCATGGCAATAATAAATAAAACGTTGCTGGTACCTTATACGGCCCAGCAGATGTACGATCTAATCAATGACATTGAAGCATACCCAGAATTTTTACCATGGTGCAAAAGTGCGACAGTTCACTCACGTGCTGCAACAGAGCTTTCTGCTACTATTGGTCTTAGTAAAGGTCCGCTGAATTATAGTATAACTACGGTTAATACTATGCACCCATACTCTAAAATTAACATGTCCTATACAGCTGGTCCATTTAAAAGTTGCGCAGGATCATGGCAGTTTATAGCGCAAAATAATATGCAGCAATGCCAAATTTTATTTAACTTTGCTTATGAATTTGCTAGCAGATTGGCAGGGTTGGCTATTGAACCGATTTTTTATCCAATTACTAATACTTTAGTTGATGCGTTTTATCAAAGAGCCATAGCAGTTTATGGAAAATAGCATACAAGTAGAAGTAGTATATGCTACCCCTACAACTCAGAATATTGTAAGTTTAAGCGTGAATTCTAGCTGCACCATACGTCAAGCGATATTGGGATCAGGATTATTACTGGGTGTAATTGATACTATGGTAGTAGGCGTTTTTTGTAAACGGCGTAGTTTAGATTATGAACTGCAAGACGGTGATCGTGTGGAAATCTATACGCCGTTACTGATCGATCCTAAACAGGCTAGGAAAGAGCGCGCTAAAAGATCTAAACATGCGAAACGGCGTAAAACTTAACGTTTTCTATGTTCAGGTAAATTTGCTGGATGCCAAGTTCTAGATTCGTACGATTGTAATTTGTCATTTTTAAAATATAGTGAAATAGTTTTAAACTTTAATGGCTGATCACGATGTTGCCCATCAACAAAAGCATAAGTATAATTCCACTGTTCCAAATTAAATACTGGTGTGAGTGCAGGGGTACCCATTACTTCTTGTACTTGATACTTAGTCATTTCGGGCTTTAAGCGATCTAGATCAGCTTGAGTGATGAAATCACCTTGACGTAAATTGGGGCGATATAAACTACAGCCAACAAGCGTAGTTGCGACTAGAAACAGCGCTAATATTGTACGGGCGAAGCTGTTCAATTTGGACATTTTAATTTAACCACCTTGCTTTAAACTGACGCGGGCCAACTGGTATGATATAGTACTGGCAATCGCGCGTAAAGAAGAGGCAGATAGATTGAATCATAAAGACTTGAAGACCGCTGGGCTAAAGGTTACGTTGCCGCGCACTAAAATTTTGCATATTTTAGAAACTGCTGGATCGCGGCATCTGAGCGCTGAGGAAATTTATAAAATTTTAATGGACCAGGGGGATGATGTAGGTTTGGCTACAGTGTATCGAGTATTGACCCAATTTGAAACTGCTGGATTAGTAATACGCCATAGTTTTGATGATAACCGTTCGGTGTTTGAGCTTGATCACGGTGAACATCATGATCACCTCGTATGTATAAAGTGTGGCACGGTTACTGAGTTTGTAGATGAGATTATAGAGCAACGTCAAACTAGTATTGCACAGCGTAATAATTTTAAAATGACGGATCATTTGCTTTATATTTTTGGGATCTGTGCAAAATGTAATGCTATTGTTGAGGATCAAGTCAATTGTTGAGCAATTCCCATTAACATTGCAGTTAACCCGTACGAATCCACTAGGCCTGGTATTATATACTAGACGCTGTTATCATGAATTATTTAGATACATGTTGTATATGGATATGGTGCATTATGATGGGACATATGGAGCTTTTTGTCAAAAGTAAAGAATCTGAAGGCAAAGAATCTGAAGGCGTGGAATGCTTAGGTGTTTTCTCTAGAAATGAAAGTATTATGCCTTGCCCATGGTATCGGCGCGCAGTCCAAAAATATTACGATGACCTTGTGTCGAGAGGGATGGTTTCGTTTATCAAAAAAGATATCATAGGAAATGAAGCATATTTATTATTTAAGATTAAAGGGTCTGAAGGAATTGAGGAAATATATAAAGTTTCTAATTTTCATCAGATAGATAAAGCGGCAATAGAGGATTTGTTGAACCGCGTGGCAGAGATAAATAATATTGCTAAGGATACCCGTTTTGATCCTAATAGTAATACCTATCTATATAATGCAGTCCCAGCATTATGTTTTGCTGCAGCTATAGCTTTATATCCGGTAACAGGCGTGCCATTAGCTGCGGCAGTAGGTTTGACGCAGGTTGCAATTATAGCAGAAATCGCGTCAATTAATAACGACATTAAGACCAAAACGCCAAAGCCAAGTTTATAGGACATACTGACGTAAAATTATTTAGCTATATGATATATGAAGGTGGTGCATTATGATGAAATCTATGGTGATTTTTTTTAAAAGAGAAGGATCTGAAAGCGTAAGTTTTTTTGAATGTTTATCTAGAAATGCAGGGATAATGCCCGACAGTATTACAGATGGCGGATTGTACCGGCACAAAGTTCAAGCGTATTACGATGAGCTTGTGTCTAAGGGCATCATCTCATTTGTAACAATGAGTTTAATGGAAAATAAAGAGCATTATTTAAAGCCATGCTTACTATTTAAGGTTGAAGGGTATGAAGAACTACAGAAAGTTTCTATTCTTTATTTTGACACTGATCAAATGACAATAGAGGATTTGTTGATCAACGCGTCAGAGAAAAATAATATTAAGTTTCCTGTCTGTCTTAAGCGTGATCCTGATAGTAATACCTATCTACATGATGCAATCCCAGCATTATGTTTTACTGCAGCTGCAGCTCTATATCCATTAACAGGAGGCGTGCCATTAGCTGTGGCAGTAACCTTAACAGCTACTGCATTTGTAGCAGATCAAAAGGTACTTAATAACGAGATGATTGAGATCGATAGGCCGAAACAACGTTTTTAGAATGTTGCGCAGTACCCATATAATTAGGGGGTGCCTAAAAGCTATTAAATAAGTTATAATCCTCCCTTTACGCGAATGTGGGACTTAAAAATATGCCAGTTATTACACTTCCTGATGGCAGCAGTAAGAAGTTTGATGCCCCTGTAACTGTACAGCAGGTTGCTGCAAGCATAGGCTCTGGGCTTGCCAAAGCAGCCTTGGCTGGCAAAGTCGACGGTCATGCCGTAGACACATCGTTTGTCATAGACCATGACGTTACGTTGAGTATTTTGACTTCTAAAGACCCAGAAGGTTTAGATGTAATACGTCATTCATGTGCGCATTTAATGGCCCAAGCCGTACAACAATTATTTCCCTCGGCCCAAGTAACCATTGGTCCAGTAATTGAAGACGGTTTTTATTATGATTTTGCCTTTGAAAGGCCGTTCACACCAGAAGATTTAGTAGCTATTGAAGCTCGCATGCAAGAAATCGTAAAACAAGATTTGCAAGTTACGCGTTCTTTATTATCTCGTGATCAGGCTATTAAATTGTTCGAGCAAAAAGGCGAGAAATATAAAGTAGAAATTATTAAAGATATTCCATCGACTGATGATTTATCGTTTTATCAACAGGGCGATTTTATAGATTTATGTCGCGGTCCACACGTGCCAAGTACTGGTAAATTTAAAGCTTTTAAGTTGACTAAAGTTTCTGGTGCCTTTTGGCGCGGCGATGCTAAAAATGCCATGCTGCAGCGTATCTATGGCACTGCATGGCCAGATCAAAAGAGCCTAGATGCGTATTTGTTCCGAATCGAGGAAGCGGAAAAACGCGATCACCGTAAATTAGCCAAAAAATTTGATTTGTTCCATTTACAAGATGAAGCCCCTGGCATGGTATTTTGGCATCCTAATGGTTGGACTATTTGGCAAGTTATTGAACAATATGTTCGCGAAACTTTAAGCCAGCATGGTTACCAAGAAGTGCGTACGCCGCAAGTGGTAGCTCGCACTTTGTGGGAAAAATCTGGACATTGGGATAAGTTTCGACAAAATATGTTTATGTTAGAGTCGGAAGAAACTCCATTTGCGATTAAACCAATGAATTGCCCGTGTCATGTGCAGATTTTTAATCAGGGTTTAAAAAGCTATAGAGATTTACCGTTGCGATTAGCTGAATTTGGTTGCTGTCATCGTAATGAACCATCCGGATCGTTACATGGGCTGATGCGTGTGCGCGGCTTTATACAAGATGATGCGCATATATTTTGCACTGAGGCGCAAATCCAAGCAGAGGTTGCGAGTTTCTTAGCCTTATTATTTGCAGTATATGCAGATTTTGGCTTTGAGGATATTATAATACGCCTGTCTACACGCCCAGACGAACGAGTTGGCACGGATTTAATGTGGGATAAGGCCGAGTCTGCACTTGAGCTGGCATTAGAACAAGCTAAATTAGATTACACTCTATGCCCTAAAGAGGGTGCATTTTATGGTCCAAAAATTGAATTCTCACTAAAAGACTGTCTTGGTCGAGTCTGGCAATGTGGTACAATCCAGGTAGATTTTTCTATGCCGGAGCGTTTAGAGGCTATTTATATAGCGGAAGATGGTTCAAAACAGATCCCCGTGATGCTACACCGAGCTATTTTGGGGTCTTTAGAAAGATTTATTGGGATCCTTATAGAAGAATCCGCTGGCTCATTTCCAGTCTGGTTGGCGCCTACTCAAGCTGTTGTATTGAATATTACTGACCATCACGCCGAAAGATGTGCAGAAATAACAAATTTTTTACGTAATAAGGGCTTTAGAGTCAATCAGGACTTGAGAAACGAGAAGATAGGGTTTAAAATCCGCGAACATACTATTCAAAGGGTGCCTTACCTCCTGGTTATTGGTGACCGAGAAGTTGAAGAACAAACTATCTCCGTGCGAACCCGCGAGGGCCTTGATCTAGGATCAATGGGTCTTGATCAGTTTGTTGAGATACTTAATAAAGATATTTTAAAGCGTGGGAGGAATAAACCATTAGCGCAGGAAAAGAAACCCGTAACCGTGTAAACGGGCAAATTCGTGCACCTCAGTTACGGCTAATTGATGCCGAAGGTAATCAAGTTGGAATAGTGACGCTGCAGGAGGCCTTAAAGGCCGCATTAGATGCAGGTTTAGATTTAGTTGAGATTCAACCGAATTCTGAGCCGCCTGTTGTGAAGATTGAAGATTTTGGGAAAAGATTATTTTTGCTGAAGAAACAGCGTGCTACGACGAAAAAGAAGCAAAAACAAATCAAACTGAAGGAGCAGAAGTTCCGTACTAGTACGGATACAAATGACTACGAGGTAAAGCTACGCAACCTACGTGGATTTTTAGAAAACGGTGATAGAGCTAAAGTAACGGTATGGTTCCGTGGACGTGAAATGGCGCATCAAGAGCTAGGTATGCAAGTACTAGAGCGCGTGAAGAATGATTTAGCTGATCTTAGCAAGGTTGATTTCTTTCCAAAGCTTGAAGGCAAGCAACTGGTGATGATCCTAGCACCAAAGGCAACAAAGTAACGCTTACATATAGTAAGCTCAATAGCGAGTAAAAAATGGCAAAAGCAGGAAATAAGAAACTGAAGTCGCACCGTGGTGCAGCCAAGCGTTTCAAAAAAACTGGGGGTGGTGGGTTTAAGTGCAAACAGGCTTTTACACGTCACATTTTAACAAAGAAAAGCACTAAGGTGAAAAGACATTTACGTGGTACTGCATTAGTAGATGTAGCAGATGTAAAGTCAATTCAACAAATGTTGCCTTTCGATAGGTAACCCCAGGAGTATATTATGGCTAGAGTAAAACGTGGTGTTACCGCTAAGGCACGTCACAAAAAGATTTTGAAACTAGCGAAAGGCTATTATGGCCATCGCAGTAGAGTATACCGCGTTGCAAAACAGGCAGTTATTAAAGCTGCGCAATATGCATATCGCGATCGTAAACAACGTAAGCGTCAATTCCGCGTCCTGTGGATAGCGCGGATCAACGCTGCAGCACGTTTAAATGGCATTACTTACAGTCGTTTCATGGCTGGCCTAAAGAAGGCTTGTATTGGAATTGATCGTAAGGTGTTATCAGATATAGCAATACGTGATGCCGCTGCATTCGCTAAGATTGCAGAGCAAGCAAAGGCCGCTCTCGTATAATATGTAGGGGCGGACCCTCATCGTGGAGTCCGCCTTATCTGCCCGTCGAAAATTCATGGGAATCCAGATGCATAATCTAGCAGAAATAGTCCAACGTGCATTAACTTCGATTGCATCAGCAACAAATTTAAATGAATTAGAATCTCTGCGTGTACAATACTTGGGAAAAAAAGGCGAACTCACTGGTTTGCTTAAGAATCTTGGGGCTTTATCTGCGGAAGAACGCCCACAAGCCGGACAAAAAGTTAATATTGCCAAAGATCAAGTAACTACAGCTTTAGAAGATCGCCATACAAAACTATCATTACAAGATTTAGAATCTAAGCTCACAGCTGACACTATAGATGTAACTTTACCAGGCCGTGGTGTGCCATATGCTGGTTTACATCCAGTGACTCAAACTAGATTTAGAGTTGAAGCTGCGTTTCGTGGTTTAGGATTTACTGTAGCCGAAGGCCCAGAAATTGAAGATGATTATCATAATTTCGTAGCTTTAAATATTCCAGCGCATCATCCAGCGCGTGCGATGCAAGATACATTCTATTTTGGTGATGGTAGATTATTACGTACTCATACTTCCCCGGTACAAATACGCACTATGAAAAGCAATAAACCGCCATTTCGCATAATTGCAACTGGTAGGGTTTATCGTTGTGACTCAGATATTACACACACACCTATGTTTCATCAGGTTGAAGGCTTGATGATTGATGAAAATATAACTTTAGCAAACCTAAAAGCAATTTTAACGCAATTTCTGCAGGTACTTTTTGAACAGCCAGTTAAAATTCGGTTACGCAGTTCCTATTTTCCATTTACCGAACCATCTGCTGAAGTAGACATGCAGTGTACTAAATGTGCTGGCAAAGGTTGTAGAATTTGCAGCAACACCGGTTGGCTAGAAATTCTTGGGTGCGGCATGGTACATCCAGTAGTTTTAGAACATTGTAATATCGATAGCGAACGTTATACCGGTTGGGCATTTGGCATGGGTATAGATCGTCTAGCGATGTTACGTTACAACATTCCTGATTTGCGTATGATGTTTGAAAATGATTTACGCTTTTTGAACCAGTTTTAAGGGTAATTAAATGAAATTCAGTTTGCAATGGTTGCAAAAATTGGTAAACGTAACGGTTAATCCAGAGCAATTAGCCGCACAATTAACCGATGCTGGTTTAGAAGTAGAGTCGTTTGAAAATGGCATTTTTGATGTGTCTGTACCAGCAAATCGTGCCGATTGTTTGGGTATTATGGGCTTAGCACGTGATGTTGCTGCTATTAACGGTGTAGAATTTAAAGCCCCTCGTGTTACAGCAGTAGTCCCTCGCATTAAAGATAAAATTTCGGTTACAGTGCGTGATTCTATGGCTTGTCCACGTTATATGGGGCGAGTAATTAAAAATGTTGACAATACCAAACAAACTCCGGATTGGATCAAGGCTTGTCTGATTGCTGCTGAAATTAAAATCATATCGCCAATAGTAGATATTACTAATTATGTAATGCTCGAATGGGGGCAACCGCTGCATGCCTTCGATCTGCAAAAAATTTCTGGAGATATTATAGTACGGCATGCCATTAAAGGTGAAGAACTAGGGCTGCTGGATGATACTAAGCGCGAATTAACTGAAAGTACTTTAGTAATTGCTGACGTAAACAAACCACTAGCCTTAGCTGGTATAATGGGGGGCAAGTATTCGAGTATTACTAACGCCACAACAGATATATTGCTAGAATGCGCGTATTTTGAGCCTGTAGCAATTCGTTTGACGGCTCGGCATTTTGGGATTAAAACCGATAGCGGCTATAGATTCGAGCGCGGCATTGATCCAATGATGCAAGAGTCGGTGATGGAACACCTAACGCAAATGATTTTAAATGTGCTGGGCGGTGAACCTGGTCCGGTAGTAGCATTTAGTGATACAAAGCAATTACCTAAACCTATTTCTTTAACTTTACGCAGTGAACGTGTTGCCAAGATATTAGGAATTGCATTATTGCCACAACAAATTACTGCTATTTTAAATAATCTAGGTATGATTGTTAGCTCGGC
>Ga0206973_1106_pt1 | contig 20816 bp, 13 predicted proteins | sample Alteio_BWOrgHeat_83_FD_152927 | JGI IMG/M metagenome (GOLD analysis project Ga0206973, IMG submission 152927) | Enriched cells from forest soil in Barre Woods Harvard Forest LTER site, Petersham, Massachusetts, United States -... | ecosystem: Environmental > Terrestrial > Soil > Temperate forest >...
AAGGCAGGGGATATAGCACTGGGATTCAATGTACTGGGGTTAATTAACCTGGCACTTGACCCGTTTTCCGGTAACAAGAATTCGCAAGTAGGTGTAAATGAATACACATCTAACACAGCGAATCAAATTACAGGAAAGTATTATTTAACTGCCCATAGCGCTATCAGGGTTACCTTAGGGTATAACACACTCTCCGGTTCTATTTACAATCCTGTTCAAAGTGCTGTAGCCTTGTATAATGCAGAACAAAGTGGCACACCTGATGCACTTGAAGCTGCAAATACTGTTAAGGTAAACGATGAACTTGACTATGCTAAATCAAATATCTTGGTTATGGCAGGTTACGAAAGACGCAGAGGTTATGGAAGACTGCAAGGTTTTTACGGAGCTTCTCTTGGTTTTGGCTTTTTAAAGGATAATTCAAGCATCCTTTATGGTAATGCCTTTTCAAACCAATACCAATCTCAGTACACCACCAGTTTCAGTTCTTTCTCAACAGCTACTATGAATCCTCTTGGTGCGGGTGCAACAACACGCAACCTGGATACAAACTATTCTGCTGTAATAACAATCGGAGTTAGATTGTTTATCGGTGTTGAATACTTTGTTTTCCCTAAGATATCGGTTGGCGCTGAATTTGGATGGGGCTACTCTTATAGCTTCGGCCAAGGTTATACCACAACAACGGAAACCTACTTTAACGGACAAACAGGCCCACAGGATGTAATACAAACAACCAACTCTGGTCGTCAAACAACCATGCGCGGTTTCTCTGTAGACAATAATAACGGTGGACCCGGATATGCAGTATCTAACTCACTTGGTAGCACAGCGCTCACAGGTGCATCTGGTGCCATCACTGTTCTGTTCCACTTTTAATAAATAGCTAACAAATAAATTAACAACACAAATACAAATCACCATGAAAAAGTCATTAATAGCAGCAATTGGTTTATCTGTTCTGTTGTTTTCTTGCAAAAAGACTACTCAGACCACAGTTACCGAGCCTACTGAAACAGGCACAGCACAACTTTCAGGAAACATCAGTATCGCACAAGCATCAGGCGCTAATGCTCCTGCTGTAGGCGTAACAGTTTCTGTTAGCATTCCAAACAACAAATTATATCCTCAATCTCTTGCCGCACAAGGTTCTACAGTTTCCAGCGGTAAAACTGATATCAATGGTAATTACAGCTTTGGCGTAACTACTAACTCAGGAGTTGGAGGAGCAGGAATCGTCGCTCCTATTGTTGTTGGTAATTTATACGGTACTTTTGATCCTATCAATGGAACATCAGGTATCTTTTCAGGAACAACCTCCGCAAATTTTACATTTATTTCCGGTATCCCAGTAACTTACAATACAAACTTAAATTCATTTACAGCTACCGGCAGCAATGTAATTGGTACTGCAACTGTATTAGGCAAGGTATTTGTTGATTATTGGAATGAAGCTCCTGCAGGTGTATATGGCTTAAAGGACTTCCCTTTAGCTAACCAAACAGTACAGATCAATTTTAACAGAGACCCAACAACCGGTTTAGTTAAAAATTATTCTGTTACTACCGATGCTAATGGTAATTTTTCATTTAGCATTGCAACTACACAAGCTTCTGGTTATACTGATCAAGGACAAATTATGACAGTTAACTTTGTACACACACAAGATACCATTCATATTGTTGGTGGACAAGTTCCAGGATTACCAGGTTATTTCAATGGTACAAGCTATTTTATTAATAACCTTTATCCAAACGCTGTTAGTAATGGCAACTACATGTATTATAACAGTTTCAACGCTAACTAATTACAGAACAAGAAGTTTTATAAACTTCAGCAAAAAGGCTCCCATATCGGGGGCCTTTTTTGTTTTGTACCCTTATTAGATAGAATAGTGTGAACCATGTAACTCTTATCCCGGGTTATATAACACCTTTGGACAGAGCTGGGCATACTTTTGTGTCCTAATAAAACAAACGATAAAGGAGAATAAATACCCTTCATCATAATACAAAACAAAATGAAAAAACGAATTCTTATACTCTGTATATTATCGGGCATGCTTTTGCTGCAAAGTTGTTTCTTTCGTGCTGGTGACGGACACCGTGGCGAAGGCTGGCATGATCATGATCGCGGAGACAGGCATGATGGCGATCGCCATTAATACTTGAGGCCTTGGCCTCAACATATTTACTGTTTTCTGTTAAGTTTGCAATAGATGAAACTGTTGCAAACGTATCAGGCCAAAATATATATCATAGGCGTAAACCCTTATGTTCTTGTTCCTGTATCTGTATTAAAGGTCATATTCAAACAAGCTAATAAGAGCAAGGGAGCAATTCCTGTTCGTGGTTATCTGGATGGGTACCCCTATATTCAAACCCTTGTAAGGTATAGTGGCAAATGGAGGCTCTACCTTAATACTCCAATGCGAAAGGCTGCCAAAAAGGATGTAGGCGATACTATTGAAGTACAAATTGAATTCGACCCGGTAGAAAGAGTTATACCCATCCATCCCAAATTCCTGAAGGCATTAAATATCTATAAAAGTGCAAAAACTGCTTTTGAAAAATTAAGCCCATCCAGGCAAAAAGAGATCGTGCGTTACATCAGCTTTTTAAAGACCGAAGATTCTGTAGATAAAAATATAGCAAGAGCAATTGCTTTTTTATCAGGCAAAGGCCGCTTTGTTGGCAGAGATAAACCATAATTCTCCTACGTCCAAAATGTCCAGTCGCTCACACTTGTTCCTGCATTTGTTACAGGATGCAGATTGTATGCAGGATGGATACTAAGTACAGGTATTGGTGAGTGATTAACCAGTTGTTTTATAACAGGCCCCATAACAAATTGTGATAGTGCAAGCTTATCCAGGTCGGCCATAAGTATGAGCAGGTCTGCATTTTTCTCGCGTGCATGTGCAAGGATAGACTTGGCATCATAGCTCTCAGTTACCACTTCCTCAGTACATTTTACGCCTGCTGCCTCCGCAATGCGCACAATCTGGTCTGCTTCAAGTTGTATTTTCTTAACTGCGGTTTCATCCGGATCGTAGCTTATGCCCAATACATGTATTGTGGCATTGTATATTTTGGCAATACTAATGGCGTAATCCACTTTTTCCCTTGAATGGGGTTTATCGCGGAAGGGGAGTAGTATTTGTTTAAACCCGGATTTTGTAATATGCTTTTGAATAGATAATACAGGGCATTTAGATTCACTGGCTATCTTAAAGGCATTGCTACCCATGATAAACTCCTTGAACCCCGATACACCATGGGTGCCCATGACAATAATGTCGGTTTTAATTCTTTTAGCCACTTCCAATATCTTCTTATGTGGGATTCCGGGTTCTATAATGCAGTCTATCTTATTTACTCCCGTATTAAAAAGCTTTTTCTTTAGAACAGCCATGTTTCCTTCCATGCACTCCATTATTTTGCCTTCATCTGTTTCTCCGGCATCTAGTATTGTACCATTATAATCGGGGGCCGATCTGCCCGATGCTTCATCAATAGCATGCACTAAAGTGATTTGCGCGTTTGTTATTTTAGACATAAACGCTGCTTGTTCCAGCACCTTTTCTCCGGTACCCGAAAAGTCTACAGGGATAAGGATCTTTTTTATTTCAAATGAGCTCATAGCTTTTTGTTTTATTGATTCAGTAATTTGAAGAGTTCCTTCAGATCCGGTGATAAAATAATTTCAGTCCGGCGGTTGCTGGCCCTGCCTTCAGCTGTAGCATTGTCGGCTATGGGATAATATTTTGATCTGCCCGAAGCAATGACGACGTGAGGATCTACTGCATAATCTTTGGTAAGGATGCGTACAACCGATTCGGCCCTTGCTGTGCTTAGCGCCCAGTTGTCTTCGTACTTGCCTGCAATAGGAACAGTGTCGGTATGCCCTTCCACATCTATAGTAATGTTCGATGTTGCATTAAGTACATCTGCTAATTTTTTCAACGCATCTTTCCCTTTAGGGTAAACCACTGCGCTGCCTGATGCAAATAATAGCTTCTCTTGCAGCGATACATATATCTTACCATCTTTTACATGAACTGTTAACTCATCGGGTTTAAAGTTTATCAGTGCATCGGCAATGGTCTTTTTTAGTTTATTCATAACGTCCTTTTGCGACTGAATAAGCCCAACCAGGTCTTTCAAGCGTTTGGCTTGGTCTGCTATAGTCAAACTTGAGCTTGCCTCGTTAGACCTGCAACTGGCTGCCAGATCGTTAATAGAGTTTTGCAATGTGGCTGTATCTTTTTGCAGTGTGGCTACCTGTGCATTACAGTCGTGCAGGCTGGAATTCATGCTGGAGCTGTCGTTCTGCAATTTTTTAACCCTTTGCTGGGAGCTTAATAATTCTCTTTTAGGAACGCATGCTGTAAAGAACAGAATGACGCCTGATAATAGTATGATGACTTTTTTCATAAGGTTATAAATAGGAGTATCATTTTCATAAGGTTGTTTTTTGTTTCTGCTGTAAATCTATCTTCAAATGCGGCAACTGGAATTAATATTCGTTGAACGTGAAATTTGAAACGGTTAAATGAATTGTAGCCCATGTTCTGGCAATTTGGAATGTATCCGTTCATTTATATAATTACATTTGTTGAAGTATCTTTGACTTTACCTAATTAATATCATTACATAAATCCCCAAAAAATGAAACTTAAATTTTTAATCCCCTCGCTTTTGGTAACTGCAATAGTAGCCTGCAACCAATCTAATAACGGAGCTGCGTCTGCAACTCAGCAGAAACAACAAGACAGCACTTCATCAACTGTTAAGCAGGCAGGTGTATACTTTGTCAACCTAAAAGACGGAGATGTGGTTAAATCTCCTGTTGTTATTCAGTTTGGTGTAACGGGCATGACTGTAGAACCTGCTGGAGCGCTTAACGAAGGTAAAGGACACCATCATCTTATTGTAGATGGAACCTTTATTGAAAAAGGCCAAATGGTACCCAAGGACGAAACACATCTTCATTTTGGTAAGGGCCAGACTGTAGATACACTTACACTAACTCCGGGTACGCATACACTCACCCTGCAATTTGCTGATGGCATGCACATGTCATACGGTAAAGACTGGAGCAACACCATTAAGATCACGGTGCAATAAGTAGAGTAGTACAAGTTTTTGAGATATTGTCTTTCTTTATGCTTATGTAGCGTGAGGGATAGAGGCGTTACCCCACAGCGTAGCGAGGAGCTTAAGCCGAAAGCCCGACCCCTTGCTTTAGCATGGTGGCACGCCATAAAAGGTATTTCATTTCTTCGGTAACCTGGCAATAGTAAACCAGAAGTCCTTAATGGTCTTAACAACAGATACAAATTGTTTCAGATCTACAGGCTTGGTGATATAACAGTTAGCATGCAGGGCATAGCTAAATATTATATCATTCTTTGAGGCAGAAGTAGTAAGCATAATTACCGGAATAGACTTAAGTGTTTGGTCAGCTTTCATTTCTGCTAATACGGTATGCCCATTCTTTTTGGGGAGGTTAATATCCAGCAAAACTATATCGGGTGTTTTGGCTTCTTTGTACTGGCCTTGTTTTCTCAGGTATTCCATAGCCTCATGCCCATCCATCACAATATTCAATGCACTGTGCACATCATTGAGTTTAAAAGCCTCTTGGGTAAGCTTTATATCGGCGGGATTATCTTCAACGAGTAAAATGTTCATTGGATAAGGCTAGCAACTACAAAGAAAATAGTTAGAGCTGAAATGATTGTAGTCGTAATAGGACTACAGTGCGATTTCGCCTGATAAACTAGGAAGGCTTGCACAAAAAATCTGTTGTTTCACAATCCAGGTGGGTTATTATTTTGTCTAAATAATCCATAGTAAGGTTGATTTTTCCATTTTCTATACGCCAGATATATTGCCTGTCTACATTGAGCAAGTCTGCCAACTGTTGTTGGGTTACCTTCTTCTCGATCCTTCGGGCCTTTACCATCTTGCCAATGATAGTTTTTGAATCTTTCATACAGATGCAAATAGAACGTATTGGCCTCGGACAACGGTAACCTTGAGATGACTACAATAAAGAATATCAGATAATTCCGTGCCGGAAATGAACTTAGCAAAAAGTGCTCACTTGCCAGCTAATTGATTCACCAAGTGGTTTGCGATTTTAACATTTGTCGGAACGGCGGAGCCATCACGACAGCCTTAAAAATGCTAAGGAACTTAGCAAAAAGTGTCGGAAAATGTCGGAAAGTGTCGTGTTTTATAATGACATTTTTCACTTGTAGGCAATAATCAGGTACTTCTCTGTTTTTTGGATGCATTTTACCGCAGAGAACGCTGAGAAAATTACACGCAGAGAGCGCAAAGTAGCCTTGTCATTCTGAATGCAATGAAGAATCTCGCCAAGCAACCCTCACCATCCCTTCAAAGAACGTATTACAAATATAATCAAAATATTAATTATATTAATAAAATGATTATATTATATAAGCACAAATTTGGTGACAGAAATAGAATTATAATCGTTGGAATACTACAGTTTCACTATCTTCTTAACCACTGTTTGGTTGTTGGATTCTATCTTGAGGAGATAGATACCCTGCGGCAGGCTGCCAATACTAACCTGAGTTAGTGAACTATTACCCGCCATTTTACCTTCATACACTTCTTGCCCCAATACATTGCTAATAGAAAGAGTGCCATCTATAGGTTGAGGCATTTGTATGTTGAGAATATCGTTGGTAGGGTTGGGGTATACGCCTATACAAGCTTTGTTGTTGGTTACCTTATCAACCGAACTTACCAAATTATGTTTCAAAAACATTATACCGCTTGGGTTTACACCTATAGCGCCATTGTTACCCTGCATGGTTCTTTGGGTTGAGCCAATAGCATTAAAATTAAACAATATGCTATCCTGCCTTGTGTAAGTATTGTATGCGTATAATACACCATAGTTGCTGGTACCACCTAAATATGTAGTACCGTAAATAATACCTGTTGTGTTATCCCATAGCAATGTGCCGGTAGCATTAATACCATTATAACTATTAATAGGGTTTATCGTAACAAGCGGCGTTACCACCTGGGTTACATAATTAAAGCTAAGCAAAGCGTTATTTGTGCTGACGCTGGAAAAATATATTAAGTGATTTGCGGTATCAACAATCAGGCTTCCAACAGGATTGGCATAATTCACCGTCATGTCCAATAAAGTAGTGAATACACCCGTTAATATATTATAGCTGTATAAAGTGCCATAACCATACTGACCTGCACCAAGGGTGCTACCGTAAATAATATTACCAACTAAACTTAAATTGCAATAGGGTGAAGCGCCATTGGCAAAAGTTGCGAGTATGGTATCGGTATTTGTTATGGGATTATAACTATAAAGGCATCCATTGTAGATATTGCCGGTTTGAACAGTGCCATAAAAAAGGCCATTTGGGGCTTGCAGCAGGGCACCCGCAGGATTAAGAAGCTCATAATAATTGGCATTGAACAGGTTTAAGCGGACACTGTCTTTGCCGGTAGCCGGATCAATAGTGAATATTTCGGCCCCACTGTCTGACGATGTTCCCCATAATAAGCCATCTTTACCTATTGTAAGTGATCCATTCGGATTTCCATATTGCGAAAAATTAACAAGCACGGTATCTTTACCGGTGGTGGGGTTATAGCTGAATAAAGTGCCTCCATCGTGTGTGCCGCCGTAACTGGTTAGGCCATAAATTAAACCATTGGAGTCATCAAGTGTAGGGGCGTTTATATTGTATACGGAATTAACGTCGAAAGCAGCCAATACGCTATCCTGATTAGTTGCGGGATCAAGCCGGAAAAGAACACCCGCACCATTTGCACCGCCGCTTGGTGTCATTCCATAGATATATCCATCATTAGTTTGGTAAAGATTGCCCTTGGGCGTGCTTCCATTAGCTCCGTTAAACGCAAATACAAGGCTATCCTGCAGTGTTATCGGGTTAAACCTAAAAACCCCACCTTGCGGATTGGCCGGGTTGGAATAGAACATGGCATAAAGTAAGCCATTAGTGGCTTGTATAAATGAACTATAGGAAAAAAGATTACTTTCATTTAGGGTTAATACTGTACCTGTGTGATTCGTTATATCGTACCTGAATACAACGCCGCCGCCAGCTATTGCATACAAATAACCATCTGAGGCCTGCAATAGTGAACTATAAGGTTGAGGACTGTAGTTATAGTTAAAATCAACAAGTGTAGTATCCTTAGCGCGGCTTATGATGTAACAGAAAAGAGCTCCGTAACCATTGGCTCCTCCATTGGGGCTCACACCGTATAAATTACCATCGGTTGCCTGTATTAAAGTTCCCGGCGGACTATTACCCATTGTATTGCTAAAATTAACAAGCACCTGAAAATTATTGTTAGTAGGGTCCAGGCTAAACAAGGTTCCGTAGCCGTAACTGCCGCCTAATGTTGTATATCCGTATAGCAATCCGTTGCTTGCTTGCATTAAGCTTCCGGCAGGGTTTTGGCCTGTGCTATTATTAAATGCCATAATTATACTATCCTTTCCCGTTACAATATTGTAGCTAAAAATCATTCCTGATTCAGCGTACACCATGCCATAAAGTAAACCATTGCTTGCTTGTATTACCGAACCCATAGGATAGCCATACTGCCCGTTAAAACTATACAATATACTGTCTTTACCTGTAACTGGGTTGTAACTAAATAAGCCTCCCTGATTATAAGACCCTCCGGAATATGCCATACCATATAGCCTTCCATCGGTTGCCTGTATTAGTTTGTTATAATAAGGATTGCCCAAAAGAAAAGAACGCCCGCCATTGGTAAAATTAAACAATAAGCTATCGTTACCTGTGGCTGTATTATAAACGTAAGTTGCACCTACGCCGCCACTACCGCCAGCGTTTGTAATGCCTGCCAAAATACTTTGTGGGTATGCTGCGAAGCAACTAACCGTAAAAAATAAAACAGACAACAGTTTTTTCATGGTAGCGTCAATTAATGGTTGCATCTTTAGCCAAATATAGCAGAATTTCGACAATAAATATCCGAAACATCTTTTGTTGAATCCGACCTTTTTAAAGCCAAGTTTGCCTACAGTTTCACTATCCTTTTAACCACCGTTTGGTTGCTGGATTCTATCTTGAGGAGATAGATGCCTTGTGGTAAATTGCCAATACTAACCTGAGTTAGTGAACTATTACCCGCCATTTTACCTTCATACACTTCTTGCCCCAATACATTGCTAATAGACAAAGTACCATCTATAGGTTGAGGCATTTGTATATTCAGGATGTTATTGGTTGGGTTAGGATATACGTTAATGCTATTTGCAATAGCACTTAGGTTGTTTACACTCAGTATAGCTGTATTAAACCCATTAGAGAATGAACCCGAAAGGAATGGAGTAGGGTTATACCTATCGAATCTATGGGTAGGTATACATGTAGTAGCAGGATTAACAGCCTCTAACACATAGTATACATTAACAGGGGAGAAGCTATCTACATAACTGAATACAGTGTTAGCTACAGAATCTATTTGCACAAGAGAACTCATGCTTGGCCCACGGAAGATGCGATATCTCACAGGAGTAAATCCAATATAGGGAGTCCATGAAAGATTATATGCATTGGTACTTGCAAAGGTTGTAAGCAAAATAGAAGTGTGCGGTGCACTTAAAGCAGACTCTCCGCAAGAATCGGTCGTCGATAGTTCATAGCTCTGTGCAGCAGCAGATGGGTTGGATGAAGCATCAACAAACTCGCTAAGGCTATCCAATGGTTGACTATGCAATAAAACATAACTGCTTCCATTGTATTTATAAATATTGTAAGAACCTGATCCACCATTCGGAGGCGAATTTGTTCTTCCCCAAATTACTTTGCTCTTATTATTGGTAGTATCAATAGTGACAATACAGATGGGTTCGTTGTATAAATTAGTACAAGTATTAATAGTAACAGATGTAGTAAGTGTGCAATTGTTGGCATCAGTAATTGTACATGTATATGTTCCTGCACATTGGTTCTTTATGCTATCAGTAGTTTGTGTGCCTGGAGCCCAAAGGTAGGTATACGGTGCTGTTCCTCCATTTGGGATAACGACCGCAATACCTGTGCAGGTTGCAGAAGCATCTACAGAATCACGCGTAGCTGTCAAAGCCAAGGGTTGAGTAATAGTTACTGAGGCCGAAGAACTGCAGTTATTACTGTCATTTACTGTAACAGTATATGTTCCTGCACTAAGGCCCGTAACTAAAGCATTTGTTTGTACAGGAGAAGTATTCCAGGAATAAGTATAAGGTGTTGTCCCACCGGTGACATTAGCTGTTGCACTGCCATTATTTCCTCCGTTGCAGCTTACATTAGTAGTTGTATTTGCCATGGCATTAATAGTACCAAGTTGCATAATAGTTACAGAGGCCGTTGCAGTTGAATTATTATTATCATGCACAGTAACAGTATATGTACCCGCGCTTAAACCGGTTGCTGTGTTGTTGGTCTGTCCTCCAGGCGACCATAAAAAAGTGAATGGTGATGTTCCACTGGTTATATTAACACTTGCTGCACCAATATTAGCACATGCAGAAGCGTTTCTGTTCACTGTTGTTGTAATTGTCAGGTTGTTATTACACAAGGATGTTATAATAACAGAGCCATTGCTATCAATTAATGTTCCGGTAGTTGTAGAGCTTGCAATAGTTCCGTTGAAATAAGAACCGCCGCCGCTTCCACCATTTCCACCTGTTGCTATTGCCTTTCCACCACCACCACCATTGTATCCGCCACCGCCACCGCCTCCATTATATCCACCTCCTGCTCCGCCACCGTATCCACCCAGTCCAATATTATTGTACCCAACGCCTCCATAGCCTGGTGTCGTTAAATTCTCTGGAAAAATACCTCCGCCTGCATAAAAGCGGGTCCCAGCAGATAGTATTCCGCCATTGCTTAGCCATCCTGCTCCGGCGCATGCTGCTCCAAAATGTGAGGTTACTCCGGCTATGCCACCATTCCCCCCTGTTCCACCTGCACCTGCACCAGTTGCCATGTTTGCGGCCTCTAAAGTTGATGCTGAAGTATTACTTATCTGTCCATTCGCTCCTCCAAGTGAATACCCTGCACCGCCGCCCCCTCCGGCTGCTACCAGCAAAGCATTGGTATTGCTATCCCATACAAATGTTCCGCCTCCACCTCCACCTCCATCATTAGTGCCATACCCACCTGCGCCGCCAATAAGTATCATTAAAACATGGCCAGGTGTAACTGCTAAGGTCCCTGTTAGACTTGCCCCTAAACCTCCTGTTCTAAGGACCGTAGCGCTGGTTACACCACCCTTTCCACCAACTGCAGTAATAGTAATTGAGTCGATACCTGCAGGTACAACATATCTTTGAAGGGTATTATTAATAAACCCAAAATTGAGAGTATCAGAAGAAACTTTGGCTGATGCTGTAACAGTATTGCCACATATATCTATAACTGATGCCGTGTAAGTTCCAGCGCTTAATCCCGTTGCAATTGAAGTGGTCTGGCTATTTGCATCTGACCATGTATAGGTATATGGAGGACTTCCACCGCTGACCAAGGCAGTTGCATTGCCCTTGTTATTTGCGCAAGTAAAGTTAGTGGCTGTAACGCTAACTTGCAATAATGAAGGCAGACCTACAGTAACAGATGCAGTTGCAGTACTGCCTAGAGAATCATCAACTGTTATGGTATATGTGCCTGCACTTAGTCCGGTTGCTATATTATCAGTGCCAGCACCTCCACTCCATGAAAATGTGTAAGGAGGATGCCCTCCTACAACGGTTGCTGATGCTTTACCATTATTGCCTCCATTGCAACTTACATTCGATAGAATATTGGTTGAAATAGTTAGTGATACACTTACCGTTTTGACAAATGATCCTAAGGACGAATAAATAGCATCAATCTTCCCGCTGGAGTTAGTTGCAATATCAATGCCACCAAACCCCAGATCTCCAATAGTATTAGTTGTTTGCCATGTTATTCCATTAAAAGACTGTACTACATTGTTTCCTCCATTATTATAAGCAATATAGGGTCGATTAGCTGTATCAATAACTAATGCCCCAATTGATGCATAATTTGTGCTAAACCCTGCACCTCCAAGTGGCACCCATGTGCCATGTCTATATTTAACTACAGTGGCTTTATATGAAAGGCTTGCATCCTGGTAAGCTAAATAAAGGCTATCCTTGCTGTCATGGCATAAAGACATTTCGACCGCAGTGTATGCACTAAAATCAGGAGGTCCAACAGATTGCCATGAAGTGCCATTGTATTTAACAACATTTGCCAGTCCATTCGTACTATAGTTATCATAAGCAACATAGATGGTATCTTTAGACGTGATTGTGATGGAGGTGCATTGAGCTGTTGAAGCAATAGAAGATATTGAGCCAACATTCACCCAAGATGAGCCATTAAATTTCATCACGTAAGCGTTTGCTGTACTATGTACAAAAGCAAAATAAGGTATTGAGGCAGTATCGAAGGCTATAGACATAAATTCTGGTACTACAGAAGAAAAACCAGGTGTTCCAACATTTACCCAAGAACTTCCATTATATTTTTTTATCGTAGCTTTATTTCCATTGTTTATGTCTGCAAAGGCTACGTAAGGTGTTCCAGATTTATCTATTGCAATGATAGGAGAATCGTAAATCCCAAGGTTAGCATCATAATTATAGCCAACCGCTCCTAAATCTACCCATGCTGAACCAACGTATTTTTTTACTTCAACCTTGAAAGTGTCGCCTGGTAGCAAGTATAAAATATAAGGTGTTCCCCAGTTGTCTATGGCAATTTGATTACCTGTTGCTCGCCCTGTATAAGTGGAATCATTAGTAATACCTACTGAGCTCAAAAAATCCCAATTAGTAGTTTTACATCTTAATATTTCCTGGAAGTTTCCATTATCTAAATACGAAATGTACATGTTGCCACTTTTAGCAATTAGGTAATCATATGAAGAACTAATGGCTCCTACAGGTTCCCATTTTGAAACCGTGTCCCATCCGCTGCCCATATATTTCATCATATTTACCTGGGAATTATTTGCAATGAGGTGACACATTACAAATGGGGTATCTAATGCATTAAAGGCTAATAAAACACCTCCTGTTAATGAAGGTGTAAAATTTGGTGAAATTACTGTCCATGCCGTGCCATTGAATTTAAACAAGCTATATTGATATAAGTTTGGCGGTATGAAGGCCAAAGCATATGGCGTCCCTGATGGTGAAAGCCCAAATTGAGCGTGCTGAAGACCTAAAGAGAGACCCGCCATCCCCACAGTATCCCATGTGGTGCCTGTAAATTTCATTATTGTTGCGTCATAATGATTCCCTTCATCGGTAAATTCAACATAAGGCGTTCCAAATTTATCAACGTAGATTGAGGAAAAATCCGCTACTCCATGAGAAAAACCTGCATGGCCGACGGTATCCCATTGTGTACCATTGTATCTTAATACTGTGATTTTATCTCCGCGATATTGATCGCTATATGCAACATAAATATAATTGTTGGTGGTGTCAACAGCTATTGACGGATAGTCTGTACCCGCATCTGAAAAGCCGGCTGGTCCAACATAAACCCAAGACGAACCATTATATTTCATGACGGAAATTTTTTGGGCCACGCTACCATCGCTATAAACAACGTATGGTATATTATTTTGATCCATCACTATTCCAACAGTAGTAGCTCTACCCGCAGAAAATCCGGGTTGACCAACATAGGTCCATGTTGTGCCATTAAGTGCTTTTACACTTATTCTATTGCCATTAATTGTGTCTTCGTAGGCTGTATATAGAATTTCAGATTTACTAAGTACTATTGATGCAGATCCTGCTAGGAACGATACCTCATTCGTATTATTTGGCCCTACGGGTTGCCAATTATAGTTATAGTTTTGAGCCTTTACAATAACAAGGATAGAGAAGAAACAAAATAAAAAAGTAATTTTTTTCACGGGATTGTGGTTGAAGGATTTTTTGATTTAGTGGTCTTTGAGGCTGCGAAAGTACTAAGAATATTGCTAAAAAAGTAGCGTATATACCTTTTGGTGAATTGGCCTTTTGTGGCCTACAGTTTCACTATCCTCTTAATCACTGTTTGGTTGCTGGTTTCTATCTTTAGGAGATAGATGCCCTGAGGTAAATTGCCCATACTAACCTGAGTTAATGAATTGCTGCTTGCCATTTTACCCTCATACACCTGTTGACCCAATACATTGCTAATAGAAAGAGTGCCATCTATAGGTTGTGGCATTTGTATATTCAGGATGTTATTGGTTGGGTTAGGATAAATGTTGACGTTGTTCAAGGCATTGGCAATGTTGTTTATTCCAGTCGGGGTAACTGTTATCTTAAAGGTTACAGTATCTGAACAGCCATTGGTGGTTCCGGTAACGGTATATGTTACATCGCTTATTGGATGCACTGTTGTGGTGTCGTATGTGCTACCGTTAGACCAAGTATAACTTGTCGCACCAATGGCGGTTAGCAGGTCGCTGCTTCCCGCCATTATGGTATGTGTTCCGCTTATGCTTATACTCGGTGACTGGTTAATGGTCAGGTGTAGCGTGATGTTACTGTCGCAACCAACATGGTTGCTTAGGTTTTGGGTATAAGTACCGGAATTGGTGTAGACTACAGAATTAATAGTGTCTTTATTGCAAGCCGTTTCTGTAATGCTGCTACTGCTGCTGTCGGCAATGGTAAGGTGTAGGGTAATGGTACTATCGCAACCTAGGTGGTTGCTAAGGTTTTGTTTGTAAGTGCCCGAAGCGGTATAAACAACAGAATTGAGTGTGTCTTTATTACAAGCCGTTTTTACAATAGTGCTACTGGTACTGTCGATTATGGTTAAATGCAAAGTAATAACACTATCACAACCCACATGGTTGGTAAGGTTTTGGGTATAGGTGCCTGTAGCAGTGTAAACAACACTGTTTAATGTGTCGCTGTTGCAAGTTGTTTTAGTCATGCTGTTGGTCGAGCTGTGCTTGATGGTTAAATGCAGGGTAATGGTGCTGTCGCAGCCCGAACTGCTTGTTACGGTTTGAGTGTAGGTGCCTGTTGCATTATATACTATGCTGTTCAAAGTATCGCTGTTGCAAGCCGTTTTTATAATGCTGCTTGTTTTAAGATTGGAATAGAACAGTACAATAGAAGTATAAGGTGCCAATGTGACTGTTCCACAATATTGTTTCTTTTTTACATCCACATAAACCCCCACAGGCAAAGAATAGTTTTGAGATGTTTGCGATGCATTGTAATATAGGAGGACAGAATCGGTAGGAGAAAAGTTGGTATAATATTCCGGTGCGGGTTTCGCAGTAGGGTCGGATGTATATGTTTTCCACTGGTGTAGGCCGTATAGTGCATTCAAGCTTGTGCTTGCATCTTTTATATAAAAGAGCTTCGTTGTATCAAAAAAAGGGTGACAATAATAATTGGAATCATATATTGCATAATCTGAACAGGCATTCCCACCCGTGTGCAGCGATTCATTTAACATAAGCATTTTCTCATTGGTATCTAACGCAACAAGTATGTTATCATCTGCTTGTATGGCGCTGTCATCATATCCGGCTCCGTCATTTATCATTTCTATTTGTGCACCCGGCAGAACTATATCTTCATAATGTCCATTGTTAAAAAGGGTGTTCCCTTTTATGGTGTCCTGCTTGCTATCGTGGAATAATATGCCACAACCTGGCATATTAGCAACGGTGTTACCTGTTACCGTATAGTTGAGCACCCGTTGGTCAAGATAAATGCCATGGGTAAAACCATTATCGGCAGTGTCGAAGGTTCCATACGGGGCGCCCACACCGTTTACAATTATGTTGCCTATAATTTTACGTGTATTATAAAGAACGCCCGGATTCACTATCATGTGTATACCTCCGTTATCCTCCAGCACCATGCAGTTGTGGGCTATATAATTGTTTTGTATGGTTAAAGAATCAGCTGTAGAAAAATAAGATTGTACCCCGCAACATCCAATGCTGTCTATATAGTTATAACGAAATATACTGCCTGTGCCCTCAAAAACAATGGCATCATAAGAGTTTCCGCCTGCTCCTGCAGTTTGTCCCATCCCGGGTACTGTTCCCGTATTGGTTATGCGGTTATACTCAATTAAGGAATGCGAGGTATTGTTAAGCATAGAAATTCCATCGTTGGGGCTATTAGCGATGGTGTTGTTCTGGCAAGTAAAATAGGGTGAATTGTTAAAGATCTGTACTCCGTTCAGCCCTGGTTGCGTGAGTGTGCATGAGTTCATTGTAAAATGGCTGGAGTTGTTGATCAGTACCTCATCCGAATCGGCATTTTCAAGGGCTAAATTTGTTATGGTAATATAGTTATGCGATTTACAATTAACACCATATATGTATTTGGGTACGCTTACTGTCGAGGATGGGTTCGTTGTTGAATATAAATACAAGTTGCCGTTTTGATAGCACCATTCTCCCTGCAGATCCAGGGCATTGGTATCATTTTGAAAGAAAAAACCCATGTTTACATTCGAGTAAGATTCTCCCGATGAGGGTGTGGAATGAATGATGGTATTACCGGCCCCGTTCTGAAATTTAACCGTATTACCCTGTAGCCAGTAACGTTGTATTCGTACCATTACTTCTGCTCCCGCCCATGCATTGGAGAGATTGGTGCTGGAAACAATTTCTGTGTCTCCCGAAAAGCTGCTGAAGGTAAGATAGCCGCCATTAGCCGTTCCGTAACGATTGGGGTAGCGGGCAATTTGTTGTGGCGCATTGTTGATATAAAAAGATCGGGGTTGGCTACCGTATGGATGCCTCCATATATTAGGTCCGTCTGCTATCCATCCGTTGAGTATTGTATCTCCAGTAATAAGAGGATTGCTGCCTGTTCCGTATGCGCCAAATACGACAGGACTGGTATTGTTGCCCGAAACGCCGATTTTCAAACTTCCCCTAAAAGATCCGTTTCGTTGAAATAAAATAGAATCGCCCGGATGAAAGTTGATCATCTGGGAGTTTACTTTGGATATAGTTTTCCAGGCCGCTGCCGGGCTAAGCCCATTGGCGGCATCATTGCCCGTTGGTGAAACATAATAATTGCTTGCATGTAGGAAGAAGCATGAGCAAGGAAGAACTAAAAACAAAGCCAGCAGTTTTTTCATTTTTTAGCGAGTAATGATTTGCTTCTGTTTTCTATACACCTGCAAAGGTGTATATTCATATATATTAATAAAAACAAAAAAACATGGCATTATTAATGCTCTATTTATAGCAAGAGGAGCAAATATGCCTTATTTTATAATATATATACTGAAAATAGAGTTGGAAATATTAAATTTCTAAGTGGAACTAATAAGTATCAATAGGTAACGCTTTTAGGAAGCGGCTCACTACCCATTATCAATCATTTAAACCTTTATTCCTCATTCCTTACCCCTTATCCCTACCTTTTCACAGAAATCAGGCTGATTGTGTAGTTATTATTATATACTTTTAACCTTGATGCAAAACGATACCACATTAACTCTCGACTTTACACCTGACAGAGACACGATCAAGCTGCTTCGCATACCGTTCTCTTACTTCCTTATGCCTGTCTTCTTTTTCGCGCTCAGCCAGGCAAATCATATTGATTGGTTTAATGCCGCTACCTGTTTCATTGCTTTGCATCTGTTTATTTATCCAGCCAGCAATGGCTACAACAGCTATATGGATAATGACGAAACAAGCATAGGCGGACTGGAGAATCCACCTAAACCAACACGCAAATTGTTTTACGTTTCCCTGCTTTGCGATGTTATAGGCTTAACGCTTGCCCTAATAGTCAATATTCAGTTTTTTGCCGGAGTGCTGGCTTACATACTTGCATCTCGCGCATACAGCTTTAAGGGCATACGTTTAAAAAAATATCCTTTGTTGGGCTTTCTAACTGTGGTGTTCTTCCAGGGTGCAGTAACCTTTTGGATGATCTACTCGGGTGTCAGCTCAACGCCCTTTCAATTTAATTATACAAGTCTGTCAGTGCTTGCAGGCTGTTCCTTTTTAATTGGAGGGGTATATCCTCTCACACAGGTATACCAGCATGAGGCCGATAAAGCCAATGGAGATAATACTATAAGTCGTGTGCTTGGTATAAAAGGCACCTTTATCTTTTCTGCTGTTATGTTTCTTTTTGCCGATGTGCTGTTCTGTTACTATTTCAGAAATGTAGGAAACTTCACAAGCTTTTTGATACTCCAATTTTTTCTATTACCTGTCATTCTTTACTTTAATATCTGGTTCACTTTTGTTTTGAAAGATGCAAGAGAAGCATCTTTCAAACGTACCATGCGCATGAACCTGGTAGCATCTACCTGCATGAACCTCTGTTTTGTTTTCATCCTCATTTTAAACTTACATAAATGAGCGTAATAACACATATTGGTACAGCCCTGCCGGATAACAAATACAAGCAAGTGGAACTGGCTGATTTTATGTCCGATCTTTTCCAGTATGCCGAACCTCAAAAAAAGAAACTGCATACGTTTTATGCCAAGAGTGGTATTGAAACCCGCTATTCTGTTATCCCCGATTATGCATCTACTATAGAGGATAGGGTATTCTTCCCCAAGACCCGCAACCTGGTGCCCTTTCCGAGTTTAGAACACAGGATGCACTTCTTTAATAAAACCGCTCCTGAACTTTGCATAAAAGCCATTGAGGCTTGCATAAAAAATGGGATAGATTACAAAAATATTACCCACCTGATTACTGTAACATGCACGGGCTTATCTGCTCCGGGGCTGGATGTTGAGTTGATACAACGATTAGAATTAAACAAGAACATACACCGCACTTCTGTTAATTTTATGGGCTGCTACGCCGCTATACATGCCCTTAAGCAAGCCGACTATATATGCAAAAGCGATCCTAAAGCCATGGTGCTTATAGTGTGTGTAGAGCTTTGCACATTGCATTTCCAAAAGATAGATGATGTAGATAATATAACTGCCAATTTGCTTTTTGCCGATGGGGCAGCAGCTGCTATTGTGATGTCCGATACAGCTAAAGAGCATGGCCTGCAAATGGATGATTTTTATTCTCACGTTGCATTAAAGGGCAAGAGTGATATGGCCTGGCAGCTTTCCTCTCATGGCTTTTTAATGACACTCAGCTCTTACATACCCGATCTTATTCAGGGTGGTATAAAAGTTTTTTTTGAGGAAGCAATAGAACAGCTTTCAATCAACAAGAAAGATATAGATCACTGGGCCATTCATCCGGGTGGGAGGAAAGTGTTGGAGGTAGTGCAAGAAGAGTTGGGTATTGGGCCCGGGCAACTGGATAGTTCTTACAAAACATTGAAGGATCATGGCAATATGTCATCTCCCACTATATTGTTTGTGTTAAAAGATATCATGGACAATAAAGCGGAGAAGGGTGATAAAACTTTCTGTGTTGCTTTCGGTCCGGGCCTAACTATGGAATCTGCAATTCTGCAAAATGTTTAAGAACAGGTCATATCAAAAAGAAATGCTGGATGAGCCCTCGATAAAAAGGGAGTTGCTTTACCAGAACCTAAAGGAACTGGAGATAATAAATACCTATTTGGGCGGACATGCCATCTCTTTAAAAGGATTGAAGCAGGTGTGGCATGGGAAGCACGAATTGATTGCAGATATCGGATGCGGTGGGGGAGACTCAGTAAAGGTTATTGCAAAGAATTTTGGAAACAAAGTTCAGGTGGTAGGACTGGATATAAAACAAGATTGTATAGACTACTCCCGCAAAAACTGCGAAACACTACCCAACGCTCATTTTTACCTCGATGATTTTATGCATGTTTTTTCTGGCAAGGATAAACCAAGTATTGTTCACGCTTCACTCTTTTTTCATCATTTCACCGAAGATCAGATAAGTGATTTTCTTTCGCTCTGTCAAAAGAACAATGCCATTGCTATCATCAACGATCTGGAAAGGAATCCCATAGCGTATCATTCCATAAAAATGATCACAAAAGCATTCTCTAAATCTCCCTTAGTTAAAAACGATGCTCCGCTATCTGTGTTGCGAGGATTTAAGAAGAGCGAGTGGAAAAGCATTTTGAAAAAAGCTGGCGTGAAAAAATACTCTGTCACCAACCAGTGGGCCTTCAGGCATTTGGTAATTGCTTATCCTAATGGACAATAAGTTTTACGATTGTGCCATAATAGGCGGTGGGCTGGCTGGGCTCACGCTCTCAGTTCAGCTTGCATATGCAGGCTATTCAGTTGTGTTATTCGAACAAGAAAAATATCCCTTCCATAAAGTGTGCGGAGAATATATTTCTATGGAAAGTTTTGGTTTCCTCGAAAGAATTGGCATACTGCTTTCTTCTATGAACCTTCCAAGAATAAACGAAGTAAAGGTTTCATCGCCCGATGGTACTTCATTCACGCGTAAACTAAGTATGGGTGGCTTTGGTATAAGTCGTTATACCCTCGATTCTACTCTTGCTGCACTGGCAGTAAAGAAAGGCGTTACGCTGTTGGAGGAAACCAAGGTGCAGGATGCAAGTTTTAGCAACGATGGATTCACCGTAACCATAACGGGTCAAACATACAAAGCGAAGACTGTCTTCGGTGCGTATGGCAAAAAAGGTACGCTCGACAGAGTTTTAAATAGGAAATTTAAGGAGCATAAAAACTATGTAGGAATAAAATACCATATCCAGACTGATCTGCCCGCAAACCGCATCGAACTTCATAACTTTAAGGGTGGCTATTGCGGAATATCAAAAGTAGATGGAGATAAATA
>Ga0206973_1107_pt1 | contig 20414 bp, 19 predicted proteins | sample Alteio_BWOrgHeat_83_FD_152927 | JGI IMG/M metagenome (GOLD analysis project Ga0206973, IMG submission 152927) | Enriched cells from forest soil in Barre Woods Harvard Forest LTER site, Petersham, Massachusetts, United States -... | ecosystem: Environmental > Terrestrial > Soil > Temperate forest >...
CCACTGGAATTGGGTTTCAGCAATGGTATTTTAAATTCTGTGTTCGCTTTGGGTTAAAAGGCATTTTTAATTTTAAAGACATGGGACATACAGATACTGTGGAACAAGCCGAAATGAGGAAGTTAGACAAGGCAAAGGCAGTGAAGGTGATTGTTACAGCAATAATAATTGCCTTGATCTTAAGTATTGTGTTTTACCTAGCTCCTTAAAGATTATATCTTAATCTGGAGCAATACAAGTTTCAAAGAAGAGTAATGTAGCGGAAGGTCCTTGGCTTCTTTATCCAATTGGCAATATCCTGCAATTGAAAAGCCATACTGCAAATAATAATCAGTTAAAGGTTTATTGTCTGCCCAGGTATCCATACGTATGTATCTAATACCTGTCTCATACCTCTTGACCCAATCAACAATTACTCCCGTAAACCCTCTTCCTTTAAACTTCCGCTTGGTGGTAATGCGATGAAGATAAATGGAATGATCATTATCTTGTTCACGCCATAATAAAGGATCGTTGTATGCCACACAGAATATACAGGCAATTTCTCCGTCTATTACAATTTTCCACTGGCGCCTCTGCTGAATTTCTGTCGAGATGAGATTACGGTCAAACACTTTCCACTCGTTAAATCCATTCTGTTGCTGGAATTCAATGGCACCCTGGTAAAGGTGCATCATAGTATCAATATCCTGCTCTGAACAATTGATTATTTCCACAACGCATCTTCATTGAAAAGAGACTTGCTATTGATACATAACTTTAAACTCTGTTCTGAGGTTTTGCTGATGCTCCTCTTCTGAACAGGTTACACCACTACTGCATTTATTTACCAGGCGTTGATCTCCAAATCCCTCTCCCGAAACACGGTCAGATGCAATTCCTTTTGAAACAATATAATCTACATCTGCCTTAGCTCTTTTTTGAGAAACAGTAAGATTGGATTCTTCGGGACCTCTTGAATCAGTATGCGAACTTATCTCAATCTTTATATGTGGATTTTTATTCAAAAGATCAACAGCTTTATCTAAGATCCTAGCCGCTTCATCCGAAACCGCATATTCCGACTGTGGGTAATTGATGTTTTCAACAATTGTTACTACCGGCTGAGATGCGGATAGCTTCAACGCCTTCAGCCATGAATCTACATCTTCAATTTTTGTGAAAGAGCTTCTGTCAGCAGCAAGGATCTGGATCTTGAGTGCTTTAAGCTTATTAAATACCACGGTAGAATGAGTGACTCCCTTGTCATCCGACAGGTATATCTTATCGCCATTCGATAACCTTAAGTTCGCAGTGTCTAAGGTTATTGTTTTGGTAAAGGCGGCCTTATCGAATGGAAGTTTCCTGAAGTCAAAAAGTCCATCGGCATTTGTTACTGTATTTCCTATTATGGCTCCGTCATCATCAAGAACTCTTACAGTAGCCTTGGCAAGTGGTTTGTCTTCATCTAGAAGTAGCTTACCCTTTAGTTCAAGATTAATGCTAAAATCCTCAACTGACATTAAAGACAATATAATTGGATCATAGGGTATAATGTCAATTTTAACTTTCCCATTCTTCTTCAATACATTCATCCTGCTTTTCCCATTTTTATCTGCTACAATGTATCCCTTTACATTAGCTAAGGCCGCATCATCCGATTCAATAGATAGTGAATAGCTCTCCTCGGGCTTTAATATTTTAAATTTAAATGTTCCTGTTTTATCCATAACCAACGTGGACATTATATTCCCATCTTTATCTAAAAGAGTAATCCTTGCTGATTTCAAAGGGGTGCGATCGAGATTATCAGCTAATATTATTCCCTGCATATCCACAGTATCCGTTTTAGTAAACGGATTAACCCTGTTGATTTTTGGAGAAATTTGAACCCGGTTTTTATATACGTCAACAACGCTTATGGTGACAGTCTTAGCAGTATCTATCTTGATGTTTTGGTCTACCTTCGGATCCAATTGTTCCTTATCAAACGAAACTTGCTTATTATTTATGATAATACTATCAATCTTGCTTTTATCAGAGATGGTAAGGTCAAGAAATGTTTCCGTTTTGTCATAAGGAATTTCTAGCTCATTTTTTTGTTTGTCGTAGTCAGGATAATTAAACTTAACAACCGGTGGATCAAACGTTCTTTTGCTTTCAAAAGCCTTTATTTTAAACTGCTTATATTCTTCCATTATCGCAGTATCCTTATTGTATATTGCAATACTCTTTTCATAATCGGCCAGTGCGTTATCATATTGCAGCATTTCTCCATAGCAGGCAGCCCTTTCAGCATAGGCTTTGTAATAATTTGGCCTGAGAAGAATTGCATGTGTAAAGTCGCTGATCGAATTCTTGTACTGACTTATTTTTTTAAATACAATTCCGCGGCAGTAAAACGATTCGGGTAAAGAATCATACTTTATTATGGAGGCATTCAAAACATTTAATGCAGCAATATAATCCTGGTTTAAAAGAGAGGCATTTGCTATTAAATAATTTACATAATAATCATGCGGCTTGGCAGTATTTCCCGGATCCATTTTTAAAGCAATGGTATAATTATCCAAGGCCTCTTTATAGTTGCCCGTTTTGGTACCTGCATCACCCAGGCTAATAAAATAAGTCTTGTATGCGGGCTGGGTTGCGGCTTTACCGTCCTTTTTAATTAATCCGATTGCCAAAAGCAATGTTGTCCTTTCTCCTGCATAGTCTCTAAGGCTATCCTGCGCCATTGCCTTATACGCATAAGAAAGAATATTTGGCAAGGATGAATTGATCTTAATAGACTGGTCGCTTGTGGATATTGCATCCTGGAACTTCTTTATATGCAAATCGCATAGGGCAAGTCCCTGGAATGCTTGTATATCTTTATTTGCCTTTTTAACACTTGCTGAATAATCAGCTAATGCTTTATCGTATTCTTTTAGCCTTTCGTAAGCGCCGGCCCTTAAATTGAGCCAATCTGTTTTATCCGGGCTTTGGTTGATAGCCAGGGTTATATTCACTACTGCTAATGAATCCTTCCCTTTTGCCACATTATCCTTTGCGGTATTATATAATGCTGATGCAGACTGACCAAAGGAGAAATTAACTCCGAAAACAAAAATTAAGGTAAATACTAAATACTTTTTCATATTCATATTTTAATTGCGCAGCGATATTTACAAAGGGTTATTCTGATTCTGAATTTGGTGCCAAAGGTATAAAATATCGTTAATCACTAAGTTATGTTACGCATCCTCCTTTTTAACGAAGTTTTATTATCTATTTTGGCTTATAAAATGTGCCCTCTTTTTTTGGGAATCAATTAGGTAACAAGTCAGCAACATATTAACAATAGGATATTTCTTAAAGCCCTTTATTAACAGGGGGTTCATTGTTAAATACAATATAATACAATAACAAAACGACAATAGGCTAATAATCAAATACTTACAGTAGATAACCATTTAATTACTACTAAAATAAAAAATGAGCAAAAGCATTTGCATAATAATTGCGAGGCAATTATTATAATAAAGAGTTATAATAAAACTAAGATTACGTTAATGCCATCCTACGCCCCATTTACAATTACGGGGTTTTAGTCTTCAGCAGTATATTTTATTTCAAATTCGGGCTGCTCAAGCTCCCTTGTTTTTACAGAATCCTTATTTATTACAATTTTAACGCGATCAATAGGAAGTTCTTTTTTATGAGTAAGGAATTCTATTACTTCCCTGTTGCGGCTTTCCATCATTTCATGTACTTCGCGGTTAAGTAAAGCATCGCCAACTAAACGTATACATTTATCTTCTATAGGCAGTAACTCAGTACCATCAAGATTTAGTTTTTCATTCAGATATTTGTCAAACAGGGTATCCTGGGTGGCTATTTTATTATCAGTTCTAAGTTCCTTTCTTTTCTTTCTTCTGCTTAACAAACTGTCATTTACTATATGCTTGGTTTCCTCGTAATACTGCTTTTTTGCCTTAAATAATGCCAGTTCATCTTTTTCCTCTATACTATCGGTTACCTGCATTATTTCAACATTCATTTCTTTCTTCTTTTCCAGCACCTTATACACATCATCCAGTTTGCGTAATTGCCTTTCTGCAAGCTTATCCTGCATGTAGTCGAATTTTATCTGCTTCATGTCTTCCGGGTCACGGTTAAAAAGCTTTCCTAACTCTCTAAAGGGAGATTCCGCAGTTTTAACTATCAGTTCACTCATAATTCGCCCTATCAACGGACCAATTTTATAATCCGGATCGTCCAGGTTTCCTTTGGCAGGTATTTTAATATCTATGTTATCCTTCTCGTCCTTTAGTAGTGATACAGCCATACGTACAGGTATATGATATACCGGTTTGTTTTTTGTCTTTTTGCCTGTTCTCACACCTTCTATGTGTATGGCATTACTACTCTTTAAATTTCTGTTTATTACAGAATCAGTGCTATTATATTTTAGGTATCCATCTGAGAAAGGAGTGGCAACATAATATTCTGAATAAGGATTAAAATCAGAGATACGCAGGTCGGAGATATCGTAACGCAAGAGCATATCTTTAAGATCAAGACTAATATCTGCATCCATCACAAATTTACCGGTATCGTTCAGGTTAGCGAATACACTGAACTGGATGCTCTTCTTTGCCGCACTTATTTTGTCGGTGGTAATATTCAGGTTAGAAATATTGTAGTGAAACAGTTTATCGAGCGTGTAATCGTTAAATATAAACTGCCCGTTTTTTATCACTACACTGTCCGTGTGGTAATTGGTATTAGTAAAATCTACCGACATTAATTTAATGCTGGATGAAAGCAGTGTAAATATATTAGAGTAATCAGGCTTAACTCCTCCCGTATTGTTATCCTTTATCGGTTCAGGGGGAGATGTGTACTTTATCATCTGGCTTATGTTATTGCCATTAGGGAAGTAGTCGAAGCGCATGTAAGGCCTGTCGAAGAAAACATTGTGCAGGTAATACATATTTTGGCGCACGTTAATAGTATCAATATCCAAACCAAGTTCACCCAAAGCAAGTACCTTATCTTTAGCGGTATCCCTTATTTCAAGATCGTTTATATGTATATAGCCTCCCGCCGAAATATCTTTGGGGCTGTTGAATTTACCATGCACCCTTAGCTTTGTTGTAAGTGATCCTTTAAGAGAAGAAATGCTGAGGATAGAATTGAGGGGAGCATAGTATTGACTCAGATCATACTTGTTAACAAACAGGCTTAGGTTATATTCTGATGTATTACGGTTGGCATCCATGTCTATATTAAAAAAACCACCGATGCCATAGTTGAAGTCCAGGTGCGCATGGCTCACGGGATTGTTCCAGCTAACTTCGGGCAAGTTAAAGTTCAGTTCGTGTATTCTGAATATATTATGAATAGGAACATTGTTATAGGTGATATTACCGCTGTTAATGATAACGTTGTTAATATCGTAGTGTATGGGTGGAGCATTAGAATCAGCTAGCTTGGGCCCTGATGAGAAGCGTTTTACCAGATCGTCGAAATTGAAGCTATTACCATTTTGAATAATACTTATCTCAGGGTTATCTATCTTTATTTTTTCCACTGTGTACTCATTGTTGAGCATTTTCTTCAGGTTTATCCTTACATACACATCGTGGCAATCAAAGAACACATTGCTGCTATCGGCCTCGTAAATTTTAATATCCTTAATTTTAATACTACCCTTCAGGGGATTTACTTTGATGTTGCCCGTAGTTATCCTTCTGCCTGTCCATTTCACACTATTCTTTTCGAGCAGATACTTGGTAATGGGCGATATGTCTGAAATATCAAGCTTGCTAATATCATAACTGAATACCTTATTCCTAAGGTCATAGTTCATATTAGCTTTCATAGCAAATTTCCCTGTGTCATCCAATGCAGCCGATGCACTGAAGAACACTCTTTTATCCCTCGCCCCTATTTCATCCGTGAGCAGATTAAATCTTGATACATTATAATGGAAGGCATGTTCGTCAGTATAATCATTAAACTCAAATTCCCCGTTACGGATCACTATACTATCGGTATGGTAATCGGCCACCAGATAATCCACAGCCATTGCTTTTAAACTAGATTGCGCCAGGGTAAACATATTGGTATAGTCCAACTTATCCTTGTCTTTATCTTCTTTCTTATTCTTCTCCTCCACCTTAGCCTCAGTATGCTTTTCCGGTGTTTCTTTAAATTTAACCAGGCTACTTATGTTGTTACCCTTGGTGTAATCATCAAACTCTACATAAGGTCTATCTAATAATATGTGTCGGAATACGTACATATTTTGCTTTACGTTGATGGTATCAACATATATCGAAAATTCGCCAAGAGCAAACAGCTTTTTTTTGCCTGCGTCCTTTATTACAACATCGTTTATATTTAAATATCCTATAAGCGAAATATTTTTAGGACTGTTGAACTTGCCATGCACATTTAATTTAGTTGTAAGCAGCCCTTTAAGAGAAGATATGTTAATAAGGGAATTGAGGGGAGCATAGTATTGACTTAAATCGTACTTGTCAATAAACAGAGACAGGTTATAATCAAATGTTTTACGATTAGCATCCAGGTCGATATTAAAGAAACCACCTGTGCCATATTTAAAATCAAGATGCATTTTAATTTCTGGCTTGTTCCAGCTGATCTCAGGCAGGTTAAAATTCAGGTTGTGTATCCTGAATACATTATGAATGGTAATATCGTTATACGTAATATTTGCGTTGTTAATACTCACATTGCTTATATCGTAATGCGTGGCGGGTGCGTTAGTATCCGTCTTAGTGCCCGGCGGAGAGGAAAAACGCTTTATAAGATCATCGAAGTTGAAGCTGTTGCCATATTGGGATATCTTTATCTCCGGCTCGTCTATCTTTATTTTGAACACATTATATACCCCGTGCATTATTTCTCTCAGATCTACCTTTACATAAATGTCATGGCAATCGAAAAATACGCTATCGCCATTGGCTTCATATATCTTTAAGTCCTTAATATATACGCTACCGTTCGTGCCTTTTATTTTTATACTACCAATGGTTATGCGGCGACCCGTCCATTCCACGCATTTTCTTTCAATTATGTATTTGGTTATGGGGGATATGAAGACATAGAGCAAGCCAAGCACCACTATAAGCGATGCAAGCAGGATTAAAAAATACTTCAATACCTTTTTCATGGAGAGAGCCTCTGGCTCTTCAAAAATAGAAAATCCTTGTAAACAGGCAAACAGAAGAAGGTTATTCGGACTTGATTTGTCCCGAGCCAGTGATCCCGGCTGGACTCGAACCAGCGACCTACGGTTTAGAAAACCGTTGCTCTATCCAGTTGAGCTACGGGATCAATTAATAAATCTCTTGTTTGTCGGGGCGGCCGGATTCGAACCGACGGTCTCCTGCTCCCAAAGCAGGCGCGATAGCCGGACTACGCTACGCCCCGAAATATTCTGTTTTTATTGCAAATGAACGATGTCCCTTTTTTAAAAGGTGTGCAAAGTTAATGAATTCGGCTTATCTACCTAAAGAATGCTTTAAATTGCTGTTTACCCTTTATTGACAGCCTGTTGGTACACTGCAATCATCTGTTTTACATTATTATGCCAATTGTAAAGCGCTTCTACCCTTTCCCTGCCTTTTTTTCCCATTTGCTTCCTAAGTTCTTCATTAAGCACAAGCTTTTCAATAGCATCAGCCAGTTTATTGTAGTCAGCAGGGGGAATAATTATGCCTGTCACCCCATTTTCAACCACTTCTGGTAATCCACCCACATTGGTAACTATTACTGGCTTCTCACATGCTGAGGCTTCAAGCACAGAAACACCAAAACTCTCCTGCAAGGATGGGAACACTGTTATAGCTATGCTATTATGATATGTAGATATCTCTTTGTGATCGACCAAACCGGTAAAATGCACATCTTCTTCTATACCTAAGCCTTTAACCAAATTCTTCAATTCAACAGAAAGTGATCCACCACCCACTATCAAAAGCTTAAGCCTTATCTGTGCATTACGCTTCTTTACTAAGTGAAAGGCTTTTATGAGATATTCTATACCGTACAGCGTTTCAAGCATCTTAATAGTTCCAACAACCATATCATCACTTCTGAATACAGATAAAGGTTGTGATGGTTTAAATACTGAAACATCTATACCAAAGGGAATTACAGTAATATTTTTAGCAGTGTATTTAGCTGCTTCAATTGCCATAGCCTTGCTTGTAGAAAGTATTCTATCTGCTTTTTTAAGATTATGCCTGAGCAAGTATTTATGCAGAAAACTCTTATTAGGGAATCCATACACATCGCTTCCCCACAAGGAAATAATAAATGGATGAAAACCCGACAAAGCACCCAATAATCCATAACTGGTAGCATAGTGGGCATGAACCACGTCGGGCTTGAACTCTTTAATTACTTGCTTTAAGCCCGGCAGTGCCTGCAAATATGAGATCTTGAAAGTGCGACTTGCACTTTTATTCACGAAGATCTTTACATTATCAATGCCGGTATATCTATCAGTAGTTAATTCCCCCAGAGAAAATATACCCACCTCTATTCCCTGGCCTGCCAATGAAATAGCCCACTTTTGGGTGTGAGAAGAGTTAACATCTGAAAGAAGAAGTATTCTCAAAATTGTATTTTAAACAGATTGTCTTTGTCCTATCCACTGTTGCGAAAGGCCCAAAATGAACCAATAGAGGGCAATATATGGATAGAAATCGAGCACATTTTCTACAATATTCTGGGCATTTATCATAACAGCAAGTGTAAAAATAAAAGAGAAAAAAGTAAATCCATTGTTACGAATATATTTTGCACCTGCATAAAAGAATGAGCCAAAAAGAATAAGATAACTCAGCAAGCCCGGAATACCCGTTTCGCAGGCCAGCTTAAGATACCATCCGTCTGTAGTATAAACTGCGGCGGGAATATTTGTATGCTTTAGAAAGCGCACTGCTGTTACCCCTGCGTGCCCCAAGCCATAACCAAAAGGTCTTTGCTGAAAATCGTGGAGGGATTTGATCCATAACCCTACTCTGGTTATATGTTCACCCATACTCAAGGTGTCGAACGCAGAACTAAACAGCCATGCAAGCGGACTTAGAGAACCAATCAGTATCCAGGATAATAAACCTGAAATGACAGTAATAAGAAATAGTGTGCCCAAGGCTTTTACCCATTTGCGCGATAGTATGGTAAGTGTTATAAATGCGATCAGGAAAGAAATGATCGGCCCCCTGGAGACACTTAAAAAGATACCAGTCCACAGTATGGCAATAAATATATAGTTCCACCATGCACCATTATTAAGAAGGCGGTAATAAAAATATGAACACGCAAAAGATACTATGGTCGCAAAAACAACGGGCATAAGAATAAAGGAGCCCATACGGGCAATAAAATAAGCGGACTGAATATTGCCGTTGGTTTTGATCAATGACTTTTCAAAATCTGCAAAACCGAAATGAAGAATAAGTCCTGCAATAACAAAAAGTGCATAAAACCAGAAAACATTTAAAAGCAGTTTGCCGGATGTGCCTTGTTCCCCTTCTGAAGAGAACAAGCGAGCCACAAAATAAAACAGCATGGAAAGATAAGTAACCCGGAATCCCTGCGCCGAAATAAATAAGTTACCGGATAAGATAGAACCGTAAATAATATTAAAAACCAGGTAAAAAATAATGATCCAATCGAACCGGGTTAGCCTAAATCGCGCGCCTTTGTAGTATACTGCTATGCTAAATAGTATTATTAGGAGAAAGAAAATATCTGGAAGCGCGGTGATAAGGAACTCATAAGCGGTCTTTGCTTCCTGTCCACCAACGAGTACAAGCCTGAGAGATGGAGCAAAATTTATATAAATGAAAAAGCCAAAAAGAAGCCAGGCAAGATATTTTAAGGAGTAAATATTCTTCTCTGTATTCATCAACTACTGTTATTGGCTTATGGCGATAAATTTAGAGTTTTTAAAGGATCACCCCGCAATAATATTTTCACAATCATTCAATTGTCCTAACTTTGTAATACATCTATGCCTAAAGAACGTTTACGTATTGCTTTTCTCACCGCCATTGATGCCACCGATAAAAAATCGTGGTCGGGCATACCACATTATATGGCCAAAGCTTTGGAAAAAGAATGCGGAGATGTTTATCACATTGGTGCAGTTAAACCGCGCTTACCTCTTTTTTTCGGAAAGGCAATTTCCTTTCTTGCACAAAAATTGGCAGGCAAGCGTTACGATTATATCCATTCCAAAAGTTTATCCAAAGCCTACGGCAAATTTTTCTCATCCAAACTGAAGGATGGAAGTTATGATGTTATTGTTGCGCCTGCATCCTCATCATACATAGCCGAACTACAAACGGATATTCCCATTGTGTATGTAAGTGATAGTACATTCCCCAATATGCTAAACTATTATCCGGCCTATACAAATCTTTTAAAATCTTCGGTAAGACAGGGCACAGAAATAGAACGACATGCTCTTGCAAAATCCACGCTTGCATTGTTCCCTTCTGCATGGGCAGCAAACTCAGCTATAAAAGATTGTGGTGCCGAATCATCTAAAGTGCATATCATTCCTTTTGGTGCAAATATTGACGAAGCTCCTTTGCGTGAAGAAGTTCTTTCCCGCAAAAAAGGGAAGGTCTGTCGTTTGCTTTTCTTGGGAGTTTATTGGGATAGAAAAGGTGGATCTATTGCCTTTGAGGCGCTTAAAGAATTATTAAATAAAGGAATAGATTCGGAGCTTACTGTATGTGGCTGCATACCCCCACCTCAGTTCACTCATGAGAAAATGAAGGTGATACCATTCCTTAATAAGAATGAAAAAGCAGATTACGAAGTCTTCCAGGATCTGTTGATGAACTCAGACTTTCTTATACTACCAAGCCGCAATGAATGTTTTGGTATTGTATTTTCTGAAGCAAGCGCTTATGGGCTTACATCTATAGCTGCTGATACAGGCGGAATAAGTGGGGCAATAAAAGAAGGTGAGAATGGTTTTCTTTTGCCTCTTTCGGCAAATGGTAAAGATTATGCAAGCCTGATAGCAGAAATATTTAGAGACGATGCCAGGTATTATTCGCTCGTAAAAAGATCAAGAGAATTATACGATTCTTCCCTCAACTGGGATACTTGGGCCAAAGAAGTGGCTATCCTTATAGCACCTTTAGTAACAAAATAGTTACTCCTTAATAAGTTTAGAATATTTCTTCTTATTCTCCCTTATATATTTGGGAAAAGATTCATCCAGTGGCACAAACTTATATTTAAAGTCTCGCCTGAAAATATCTTTGCCACTTGCGATTGCATCTTCGATACTTTGGGCATCCTTAAACTCTTCTTTATTATATTCCGAATGTGCGAATGCTTCCAGCTTTTTAATAATCATTTCAACCCCACCAAGAAAGCTAAAATGCCATCCCGCATTGTCAATAAATTTAACCCAATTGCCCTTTATTGTAAAATGAAAGAATGCCCATATCTTCCAGTAAATGCGATGGCTTAATTTTTTATGAAACACCCTGAGTAGCAACATACTCATTTCACGGTAATCCTGTGGCTTTTTCAAGTTTTTATACTTAACCATAATGGTTCCGTTCCATTTGTAATTGCCCTCGCTACTATTCTTGCAATTAATATAATAATAGAAAACAGAAAGCCTGAATATTTTTATTCCTCCCGAATCTCTATAAGTCTTTATTTTTTCAGGATCCGGAATTTCATCGAGGTCAGATATAAGTATAGTATCATTTGACTTGCAGTCTTTCAAGCCTTCCATTATCATATTGCGCTGGTGATGCTCTAATACCCAAGTCGATTTTCCTTCGTATTCAGGGTATGTATCTACAACAATATGAATAATTTTATCTGCGAAGGATGCATAGCGGGCTTTGTTTTCCTCAAAGTAAAGCGGTTTAGGCTTTCCCTGATGGGTGCGGGTAGCTTCTACCAACACAAACTTATCGACTACATCATTTAAGATATTCAGCCGTATCTCAAGCATATCAAGTTCGTTGAAGAATGTAAAGCAGTCGTATATCATGATCTAACTGAGAGCAGCATCCGCGGTCCGCGATATCTTAAAAATGAATAATATAATATACAAATTCACAAGACTTTGTGAACCAGAAATTAAGATGAGCATAGTTGCAAAATGCATTTTGAGCCATATGGCAAAAATAATGGAAAGCAAAAGAACAACACTGGAAATTACAGATATCACCAGGATCTGCTTTTGTTTTCCTACTATAGAAGCCACCTGCACTATAGGCCCCCGTATCATATCGAAAAATATCCAGGGTGACAAAATGGCTGCATATTTCCCCGCTTCTTCCCACTCTACACCAAATATTATTTTAAACAGCCATGGCCCTGCTATTATTAATATTATTGGCATAGCTACGGTTAACATCCCGGTTTGGTAAGTAACCTTTTTAACAAGGCTGTAAATGCCCTTACGTTCTCTGTATTTTTCAGAGGCTTCAGCAAAAAAGACGTGGGAAAGAGGTAAAACAACCAGCCTGACTGGAGCTTGTAAAACGCGCATACACAAGGCATAAAAACCAATCTCAGCAGGAAGAAAGTAATTAGACGATACGAGCACGATGATACCCATCTGCAAGGTATCTACAAAGCCTTGCAGAATGTTTATCTTGGGGAATTCAATGTACTTGCCAGCAAGATCCTTCAACTTGTTTAATGGAGAATAAAACAAATGCTTTTCCTTCTTGGCCAATGAAATGATTCCAATCGCCGAGAAAGAAACAAACTGAGCCGTAAGCGATCCTGTTAAAAGACCAACTGCTTTATAGCTCTTTAAAAATATGCAAACTATATTATTTGTAAAGGCTTCCACCGGGCGGATGAATGAAATGCTTTTAAATCTCTTTTCTCTTACGTTCCACATCCACAACATTTGGAAAGCACTGAGAAGGAAGAGCGAAACGGGGATAAAATAAAACCAATCGCGTACCTGGTTTTGTGCATAAAAATTAAAAGGCACTGTATACGCCAGCCAAGCCGCTATGAATGTACCTATTGCTGTTAATACACTTATAAAAAGGCCCAAAGATACTAGGCCCTTTGCATCTTCTCGGTCCGGAGCAGCTACCAGTGCCACATCATATTTACCTGTGGAAATTACCGCTACAAAAGATACCAGCGATAGGAAAACCGAAAGCGCTCCGAAATCGGATGGGGAATAGAGCCTGGCGAGAAATATATTGAATCCGAAATTAATTACCTGTGCTATTGCGGTTGCGCTTACCAGGGCTATGATGCTTTTCGCAAAAGAAGACTGGTAAGATAATTTAAAGGGCATCCGCTATGGGTTGAATGAAAGAACAAAAGTATGAAAAACATACCATAAGGCTTTTTATTACATTCGCATTAGCCTTAGTATACTATTTATGAGAAATGACATTCCGGAAAAAATCAGAGACTATAATAAAGGAAGATTACCTGACTTACTGGCCTTAAAATACAAGGCTATGCGTGATGACAGGTATCGCTTCTTCAGAGCTATACCTCACTTGTTTTACGAAGATATTCCTGCCAACTCGTTCCTCCATCATTCGCCCGACATATGGCTTTGCGGGGATCTGCACCTGGAAAACCTAGGTAGTTATAAGGGTGATAACCGTGTTGCATACTTTGATATTAACGATTTTGATGAATGTCTGCTGGGGCCTTGCCTTTTCGACATCAGCCGCATGCTTACGAGTATTTATATGGCATCGGCTAACCTTGGCATTAATATATCAGAGGCACATGGACTGTGCAAGTTGTTTACGGACACCTATTTTAATCAACTGGAACAGGGTTATATACGTACATTAGAAAAAGAAACAGCAAAGGGAGCAATTAAAAAATTTCTTGAAGCAGTACAATGCCGTACCCGAAAAGAATTGATAAAAAGGCGGACAATTAAAAAGAAAGGGCAATTAAAATTATTAATCGACCAAATACATACCCTTAAAGCCTCAGAAGCAGAAAAGAAACAAGTTACCACCAGTATAAACCAATGGGCAAAAGGACGAAACACCCCGGGTTTTTATAAGGTGCTGGATGTTGCCTTTCGTATTGCAGGTACTTCCAGCCTGGGACTAAAAAGATATGTCGCTTTAGTAGAAGGCAGAGGTGGCATTGATGGGCATTTCTTACTAGATATAAAAGAAACTCTTCCAACTTGTGCAACAAGAGGAATTAAAACACCCCAACCCAAATGGCCTGACGAAGCAGAGCGACTGATAGAAGTACAGAAAAGAGTTTTATCAGATCCGCCTGCATTGCTTGCAAGCATTAATATTGGCGACAAGAACTTCGTACTTAAAGAATTACAGCCTACTGCTGACAGGATCAACTATATACTATTTCATGGGAACAAGAAAAAGTTGCAAAATATGCTTGAAAGCATGGCCAGCATTTGTGCATGGAGCGCTTTAAGAAGCTCGGGCAGGCAAAAATCGGCCATTGCAGATGAGCTTATACACTTTGCCAAAACAAATAAAAACTTAAAAAAAGAAGTTAGTGATTTCGCTTTTTCTTATTCCAAAACCCTGGATGCCTATTACAAAGAATATTGTTCAGCTTACGACAAAGGCTTCTTTAAACTCAAATAAAGCACAAAACCCGGCTCCGATGATCGGGACCAGGGCATGTGCCTGAGGATTGGCTTAAAGAATTACTTAGCAGCTGGGGCCTTTTCTTTAGAAGCGGCAGGCTTGCTTGCTGCTTTCTTTTGCTTGGCTGGAGCTTTCTTTTCAGTCTTAGCTTTGCTTTTGTCTACTTGCTTTTTAACAGGAGCGGCAAAAGATACACCGGCAAACAGAACCAGTGATGCGAGGATTACACTTAACTTTTTCATGATTTTTGTTTTTATATATTATTAATTAAAGAACTGAAACAAAGGTATTGGCACAGGGTGAAGGAATGGTGAAGACACTGTGTCACAATGTTAAAATTCCTTAAAACGATACCAACCCCTTAATTTGTAGATTTGTACTATATAAAACTGAAATGAAAAATTTGCCCGTACCCGTAAAACTTGCAAGCTGGCTCATTGTATGTGTGCTGGGAACCATGATCCTTATTTACGCTAAGGAATTTTTTCTTCCAATTGTTATAGCCTCACTATTATCCATGCTCCTTTATCCAGTTTACAAAAAGCTATTGCATTGGAAGTTCCCCAATGCCATTGCAGTAATTATTTCAGTATTACTAATTATTACCGTACTGATAGCGGTGGTATTTCTAGTGAGCAAGGAACTGACGGGAATAATAAACAACCTTGGCAAATTAAGCGGGCAAATAAACGACAGGTTTAGTAAACTACAGAACTATATTACAGAATATACCCAAAGCTCCTCTATAAATGAATCTATTGCAAACGTTAAAATCAAGCTTATTGACTCTATCGGCGAAATGGTATCAGGAACCATTGTAGGAACAACCAGTGTAATGAGTATGCTATTGCTTATCATAGTTTACATTTTTTGCTTTTTGGTTTACAACAAGTCTTTTAAAAACTTTGCCTTTGCACTACTAGCGGCCGAAAGACAAACCCAGGCCAATCATCTCATCCATAATATTCAAAAGCTGGTGCAGAATTATCTACTAGGCCTGCTTACTGTCATTTTAATTATTGGAGGACTTAATACTATAGGTCTTCTTATTATAGGAGTGGACCACGCCATCTTCTTCGCCTTTTTTGTAGCCATGCTTACCGTCATTCCTTATGTAGGCATTACTATAGGAGCCTTAATAACTGCCTTTTATACTCTGCTTACAAAAGATTCGGCTTTACCTGCCATAGCTGTTATGTCAGTATTGTTTGTAGTGCAGTTCATGGAATCTAATTTTATAACCCCGAGGATAGTAGGGTCAAAAGTAAGTGTTAATCCGTTTATTGCCATTGTGGTATTATTAATCGGAGGCCAGATATGGGGTATCCCCGGCATGATACTTAGTGTACCCCTTACTGCTATTCTTAAAGTACTCCTGGATACATACCCTTCTACCCAAGCCTTGGGTTACTTTATCGGAAGCGAGCTTACCGATGATAAAAATGATGCAAGCCTCCATATTGGTCATTCGCACGATAGCGATGTTAAAGACAAATAACGCTATTATTTTACACTGATTTTCAAGCAGAAAAGACCCAAGTAGAAAAATAATTTAAAAAATTATATGTAACCGAATGGTTTCTTATCTATATTTGTAACCGAATAGTTACATAAATTTTATTATCTATGAAAAAATTAATTTCAAGTATCATCCTCTCTCTGGATGGTTTTGTTGCCGACAAAAAAGGAGATCTGAGTATGTTTAAGGTAGAGGATGAATTCTTTACTTTTTCTGGCAAATTAACCGAAGAAGCGGACGTTGCCTTGTATGGGAAAGGCACATATAAAATAATGCAGTCATATTGGCCTACAGCTGCAGAACAGCCAAATGCCGGTAAGCACGATAAGGAACATGCTGCCTGGTATAACAAGGTGGAAAAAATTGTGCTATCTAAAACACTTACTAGGAATGATGCACCCAATGCTCGCATTATCAGCAATAATGTGGTTGAGGAAATAAACAAACTCAAGGCAGGACAGGGTAAAGCCATCCAGATATTTGGCAGCCCCGGTGCTGTTCGCACCTTAACTGAAGTAAGGTTAATCGACGAATACTACATATTCATTTATCCTGTAACCATAGGTGACGGCATTCCACTCTTTCAGGGAATGAAAGAACGTATGGAATTTAAACTACTATCATGCAATAAGCTTAGTTCAGGGGCAGTGATGCTGCACTATCAAAAACCTTAACGCATTATGAGAAGAGACGTATTTCAGGCCATAGCAGACCCCACTCGCAGGGAGATCATCAATTTAATTGCACATAAAAACTTAAACCTGAATTCGGTTGCCGAGAATTTTGATATAAGTCGTCCCGCCATTTCCAAGCATATTAAGATACTAACTGAATGCGGCCTTATAGAAATACATCAGCAAGGCAGGGAAAGATACTGTGAGGCTAAATTAGCCAAACTGAATGAGATATCAGATTGGGTGGAACAGTACAAGGAATTTTGGAATAACAAACTGGATGCACTGGAAAAATATTTATTCGAAATACAACATAAAAACAAAACTTCTAAAAAGAAAAAAGATGGAAACAAAAAGTAAGTCCGATCTTGTAATAACGGACAATGAAATGAGTATAAGCAGGCTCATTAATGCTCCCTGCGATCTTGTATTCGAAATGTGGACCAACCCGGAACATATCAAACATTGGTGGGGTCCAACGGGATTTACGAACACCATTTACAAAATGGATTTTAAAGAAGGTGGAGAGTGGGATTTTACTATGCACGGACCCAATGGTATAGATTACAGAAACACCAATCGCTATGTTAAAATAGTTAAAAACGAAAAAATAATACTTGAACACACTGGGCCTCCACTGTTCAGAATGACTGCTTTGTTTAAAGCAGAAGGAAAGAAAACTTTACTCAGTGTAACATCCCACTTTGAATCGGCAGGATTGCTTAAACAAGTGATCGAAAAAGTTGGTGCAGCAGAAGGGTTAAAACAAAATATAGATAAGCTTGAAGCTTATGTTGCAAAAGTGCCGGCAGAAAAAGAATTGGTTATCATGCGTCAATTCAATGCCCCCAAGGAACTGGTATGGAAGGCATTTTCAGAAGCTGAAGCACTTGCACAATGGTGGGGGCCGCCAGGCGCATCTATAGGTGTTACGAAATTGGATTTCCGTCCGGAGGGTATTTTTCATTATTATATGGAATCGCCTATGGGAAAAATGTGGGGCAGGTTCTATTATTTGGAAATTGTTGAACCGGAGCGCATTGTATTTACTACTTCTTTTTCGGATAAAGATGGGGACATAACAAGGGCTCCCTTCAGCAATGACTTCCCCCTGGAAATAATGAATACCCTAACGCTACATGAACATGAGGGGAAAACAACCCTAATACTAAAAGGTAAGCCTAAAAATGCAACTGAAGCAGAATTCAACTTCTTTACCAATATGTTTAGTGGCATGCAGCAGGGCTTTGGTGGAACATTCGATCAACTCGACGAATATTTATCGAAAATTAAAAACTGAGCCGTATTTAGCATTCATAAACGAAAACAAACTTTCAATTCAAATTACTATGACAACAAAAACAGAAAATCCGCCAACAGAACTTACCCTTACACGCATGTTCGATGCTCCCCGCGATCTTGTTTGGAAAGCCTGGACAGATGGAAAAATGATGACAGAATGGTGGATGCCGCATGGTTTCACCAACTCAGAGTGTGAATTAGACCCAAGGCCCGGAGGTATTTTTAAAATACGCTCGGATGCTCCAGGCTATCCTAACCATCGAATGAGTGGTGTTTTTACAGAAGTAACTAAGCCGGAAAAACTTGTATTCTCCAGCTCAGCCTTTACAAACGAAAGTGGTGGCGATCCAGGACTTGAAGTAGTAAATACCATAACTTTTGAGGATATAAATGGTAAAACTAAAGTTACAGTACACGCCCTTGTAACCAAATATAAACCAGGATTCGAACCTGCACTTAATGGAATGAACCAAGGTTGGAGTGAAACTCTTGAAAAGCTCGCTGCGTTTCTTACTAAAAGCAAAAGGTAAATCCAATATGGTTGAGGTCTTTAAAACCAATTTAAATCAGCAAAGGGTAAGGCCTGTTATAAAGGCGCTTACAGAAAGCTTTCCTGCCTGCAAAATAAATGTTGATATGGAGGATTGTGATAAAATTCTGCGGATAGAAGGAGAACTGGTAAGTGCCAAAGAAATAATGAAAATGCTGGCGAAGGAAGGCTTTCAGTGTGCTGTACTAGATTATTAAACCTAAACAATAATTATATGTCGTTTCAAGCATACATAGACAACATTTATACAAAAACAGGTAAAACGCCTGAGGATTTTAAAAAGCTGGCAGAAAAGAAGGGGTTGCTAAAACCGGGAGTAAAAGCCATGGAAGTTGTAAACTGGCTTAAAAAAGACTTCAACCTCGGTCACGGTCATGCCATGGCTATTTACGCTGTGTTTAAAGGAGTGAAGCACGCAAAGGAAAATAAAAATCAGGTGAAAAAGAAAAGCAAATAATCATTATTATTACTAACCAAAATCAATAAACAAATGACAAACGAAAACACTAACTCAAAACGAACAAGCATTATTTACTGGATCCTAACCATTCTTTTCGGAGGCTTTATGCTATTCTCCTCCATCCCGGATATCATCCAGGTACCATCTGCAGTTGACCTGATCTCAACCCAATTGCATTACCCGACTTATTTTGTGATGTTTCTTGGCATAGCAAAATTATTAGGCTCAATCGCTATACTAATTCCGGGCTTCCCGAGAATTAAGGAATGGGCCTATGCAGGATTAAGTTATGACCTTATAGCTGCGACCTATTCTCAAATAGCATTAGGTGTGCCGGCAAACAAATGGTGCTTCATGCTGATTTTCCTGGCATTGGCAGCGGGTTCTTATATCTATTATCATAAAAGGTTAAAGGCAACAACTGTATAGAGAATACTAAAACAAAATAACATGAATAAGGTAACACCCTTTCTGTGGTACGATGGTAAAGCTGAAGAAGCTGCCAAATTTTATACTTCGCTTTTCAAAGGTTCAAAAATCATTAGCACATCTCCTATGTCCACATCTTTCGAGATAGACGGAAGAGAATTTGTCGCTTTCAACGGAGGGCCACATTTTAAGTTCAATGAATCAATTTCGCTTTTTATAAACTGCGAAACGCAGGAAGAAGTAGATGTGCTTTGGGAAAAACTTTCTGCGGGAGGAGAAAAAAGCAGGTGTGGATGGCTTAAAGACAAGTACGGACTATGGTGGCAGGTAGTGCCTTCTGTTTTAGGAAAGTTACTGGGCGATAAAGACCGCGAAAAAGCAAACCTTGTAATGCAGGCCATGATGAAAATGAGCAAGCTTGATATAAAGGGCCTACAGGATGCTTATAATGGGAAATAGGCTTACCTATTTCTCCCTTATTAGGTACAGCCTGTTGTCTTCCACTTTATAATACATAGGTGCAATCTGCACTTTAGGATAGCGCCTGCGCAATCTCACGGCTTCACTTAAGGCAAAGTCTATTGCATTGCCAATTTCAAACATGGGGGCAAAATTCATGAATTGCTCTTCAGCCTGCTCTTTGCTCCACCCTGCTGTTTCTATAAGCCCATTGATAAACTCTGTTTTCTTTGAAACCAGGTTAACCATACCACAATTACTATGACCTATAAGGGCAATGTGGTTGACCCCACCCACACCTATGGCAAATGAAACCTTAAATTCACTGTACCTTAGATTCCCTCCACCTGTGCGGAGGATATATGAGAAATTATCAGGCATCTGCATATGCTTCCTGTTATCC
>Ga0206973_1108_pt1 | contig 20414 bp, 21 predicted proteins | sample Alteio_BWOrgHeat_83_FD_152927 | JGI IMG/M metagenome (GOLD analysis project Ga0206973, IMG submission 152927) | Enriched cells from forest soil in Barre Woods Harvard Forest LTER site, Petersham, Massachusetts, United States -... | ecosystem: Environmental > Terrestrial > Soil > Temperate forest >...
CAAAAGCAGGGCCACCGATATAAACATCAAGCGAATTATTTGTGAGCCACTTGCTTTTTGTATCGGGCGAAAATCTTATTAATAATTCTCCAAAAGATAAAACCATTGTAGATAGCTTTGCATTTTTAATTTTAAAAATATTCTTAATAGTTAGCTATGCTAAAGCTGTTTAGTCTTGCAAATAAAGTAATTATTATCACTGGTGCAACAGGTGTTTTGGGTGAAGCATTTGTTAATGCTGTTGCAGCAATGGATGCAAAAGTTGTTTTGATTGGAAGAAATGAAGATGTTGGGAATGAAAGGGTGGGCAATTTGGCTCAGCAAGGCAAACAAGCAATGTTTATAAAAGCAGATGTTTTGTATAAAGAAGACCTATTGAAAGCAAAAGAAATTATTTTAAATAAATGGCAGCGCATAGATGGTTTGGTTAACGCTGCAGGCGGTAATGTTCCAGAAGGTATTATAATGCCCGGCGCAGATATTTTTGATATTAATATGGATGGTATGCGCAAAGCTTTTGATCTGAATTTATTTGGAAGCATGTTGCCTGTTTCTGTTTTTGGCGATGCATTAAAAGACTCAGAGAATGCAAGTATTGTAAACATTTCTTCCATGGCATCACAAACAACACTCACGCGCGTATTGGGTTATTCAATGGCAAAAGCCGCGATAGATAATTACACAAGATGGATGAGCGTTGAAGCAGCTAACCGCTACGGCGATACAATTCGTGTGAATGCAATAGCTCCAGGGTTTTTTCTTACACATCAAAATAAAAACCTCCTCACAAAAGAAGATGGCAGCTATACCGAACGTGGTGAAAATGTTATCAGGAATACTCCATTCAAAAGATTTGGCAAGCCTGAAGAATTATGCGGCACATTGATATGGTTATTGAGTGATGCTTCAAAATTTGTAACAGGCGAAGTTGTTTGCATTGATGGTGGCTTTCATATAAATTCAGGTGTGTAGTAACTCTCAAAACAAAAATAATTTTTCATGCAGTTAGAACAAACATGGCGTTGGTTTGGTCCTGATGACCCGGTAACGCTCAATGATATTTTACAAACAGGCGCAACAGGCATTGTAACAGCATTGCATCATATTCCGCATGGCGATGTATGGAGCGTTGAAGAAATTAAAAAACGAAAAAACATTATTGAAGCATCAGGATTGAAATGGAGCGTTGTAGAAAGCATAACCGTGCATGAATCAATAAAAACGCAAACGGGCGATTATAAAAAACATATTGAACAATATCAGCAAACGTTGCGCAATCTTTCTGTAAATAATATAAACATCGTTACGTATAATTTTATGCCGATCACTGATTGGACACGTACCAATCTTGATTATATTATGCCAGATGGCTCGCGTGCTTTGTACTTTAACTGGTTTGATCTTGCTGTGTTTGATATATTTATTCTGAAGAGAAAAAATGCTGAAGCAACGTATTCAAAAGAGATCATAAGCGAAGCAGAAAAACGTTTCAAAAAATATTCACCACAGCAATTAGATGAACTTGCATTTATGATATTATTTGGCCTTCCGGGTGAAAAAAAAGTTACAGTTAATGATTTACAAACAGCCCTTGACACATACGCAAATATTGATCATGCAACATTGCGGGAACATTTAAAATATTTTCTTGAGCAAATTACGCCTGTTGCTGAAGAAGAAAATATAAAGATGGCTATTCATCCCGACGATCCGCCGTTTGATGTTTTGGGTTTGCCGCGCGTTGTAAATAATATAAATGATGTTGAATATATTTTATCGTCTGTAAATAATGAGGCAAATGGTTTTTGTTTTTGTACTGGCTCTTTTGGTGCGGGTGCAAAAAACAATCTTGTTGAAATAGTACAACGCATGAACAAGCGCATTCATTTTGTGCATTTGCGAAATACAAAACGTGATGCATTGGGAAATTTTTATGAAGCAGACCATTTAAACGGTGATACAGATATGTATAACGTTGTAAAAGAAATTCTTGAAATACAACAGCAGGTCCAAACATCAATTCCTTTTCGTCCCGATCATGGACATGTTATGCTGGATGATATGAATAAAAAAACAAACCCCGGTTATTCATGCATCGGAAGAATGCGCGGTCTTGCAGAACTGCGTGGATTAATGTTGGGAATTAGTCGGAGTAACGGATGGAATTAATAAGTAATGTTTAAGATGCTTTTCTTTTTACATGTGAAAGACTTGCCTTCAATTCAGACATAAGGTCTTTGCTTTTTGAATGAACCACATGCATTTTAGGTGCAGCAAATTTTTTTCCTTTTGCTTTGGCGTTAATAAATTTCAAGAGTGTTGCAGTGTAAGTGTCTTTATATTTTGAAATATCAAATTTACCTGTCAATTGATCAATAAGTTTCGTAGCCATTTGTATTTCTGCCGCACTTACTTTTGATTCAGTAACTTTTATATCTTCTGTGCTTCTTACTTCTTCCGCAAAACGTATTTTATGCAACACCAGGATTTTTTCTGATGGTGATATAAGACAAAGATTTTCCTTATTGCGCAAAACAAAAGTTCCAAGCGCAGCCTTCTTTGATTTATTTAATGAATCTCTTAGTAACACATATGCTTTGCCACCATTTTTTTCAGGCTCTATATAATAAGATGAATCGTAATAAATAGGATCAATTTCTTCCAATTCAACAAACTCATTAATATCAATTGTTTTTGTTTGTTCAGGGCTTGCCTTTTTAAAATCTTCATCACCCAATATCACATATTGATTATTTATCTTATAACCTTTTACAATATTATCCCATGAAACTTCTTTACCTGTTTTTTCATTTACTCTTTTAAATTGAATATTTGAATGATCTTTTTTATCAAGCATGTCAAGATCAAGGCTGCTTGATTGAACACCACTGTATAATTTGATGGGAATATTTACAAGCCCGAAACTTATTGAACCTGTCCACAACGATCTCATAAACTTTTGATATTAAATAAAAGAAGTATACTATTAATCATAATTAATTAAATAGTGTAGAAACTGTTTCCCCAAAAAAATCAATTAGGTGTAGTTTGTACATCATTAAAAAGTTTTACCTGCGTAAGAATCCACATAAACGACTGCAAATGATTTTGTATAAGATTTTTTAGCGATGTACTCAGTTGTTTATCTTTTAATAACTTCTTGTAAGAACTCAGATAGATATCTTCAAAATATTTGCAAATAACATTTGTGTCTTCAGAGTTTTTTATCGGCAAATTATTTTTTGCTTCCAGGTATTCACTTTCATGATTACCACAGTTAAGAGAATCTATGTGCGCACGAATTTCATTCTCGCACTGCAACGATTCTGATATTAACATATACATACATTTTGCAAACGGTTTATCAAAACTTGCATTTGCAATTGCTTCAATTGATTTTCGTGCGGTGTACATTTTTTGAGCAATACATTTTAACTGGCTGCACAGGTGAGAATATTGGGCTGCCTGTTTCGGTGAAATAGTTACAAATACCATGGCAATCGTTTTTATTGATTAAATAATACCGCAAATTATATGCCCTTGCTAATGGTATGATTTTAGTAAAAAAGAAAACATCTGATTATTTACTGCGGAGATTTTAAAGGTACATTAAAAACAGTTTGATCAGGGTTATAAGTTATGCGTAAAACAATTTTTCAATTCTTTCATTGGTATACACCTAAAAGTATTTTATGGAAACAAGTGGCAGAACAGGCATCGCATTTACAGTGGCTTGGTATTTCAGATGTTTGGCTTCCCCCGCCATATAAATCTTCTGCCGGCTCAGATGGTGTTGGTTATGATGTATATGATCTTTTTGATCTGGGGGAATTTGATCAGAAAGGTTCTGTCAAAACAAAATATGGAACAAAAAATCAATTTATAAATGCAGTAAAAGCTTTACACAAAAACAATATGAGTGTAATGGGAGATATTGTTCTCAATCATAAAAACGGCGCTGATGAAACAGAAAAGGTATTGGTAAAAAAAGTTGATTATGAAGACAGGAATAAAGTGATATCAGAACCTTTTGAAAAAGATGTAAACACTAAATTTTATTTCCCGGGACGTAATAAAAAATACTCAGAATTTGTATGGGATTATCATGCATTCTCCGGTGTTGATGAATGCACTGATGAAAATGGCAGGTGTATATTTAAAATTTTAAATGAGCATGGAGATTTATGGGATGAAGTTATTGGCGATGAGTTTGGAAATTATGACTACCTGCTTGGTGCCGATATAGAATTCAGAAACCCGAATGTTGTTGAAGAATTAAAGTATTGGGGGAAATGGTTCATTGAAACTTTTGGTATTGACAGCCTTCGTTTGGATGCAGTAAAACATATTTCACCCAGGTTTTATAAAGAATGGCTGGACTACCTGAATGAAAATTTTCAAAAGAAATTTTTTACGATTGCTGAATACTGGAGCAGCGATATTAAATTTCTTATTGAATATTTAGACGTAATGGAAGATCGTGCACAGCTTTTTGATGTGGCTTTGCACCATAATCTTTTTGATGCATCTCAACGTGGAAAAGATTACAACCTTTCCGATATATTTAATAATACACTTGTGCAGGCACGTTCACAAAGCGCCATAACATTTGTTGACAATCATGATACACAACCAACGCAGGCGCTTGAATCTTTTGTTGATTACTGGTTTAAACCGCATGCAAATGCATTAACGCTGCTGCGGCAGGAAGGTATTCCCTGTGTGTTTTACCCCAGTTATTATGGCGCTTCATACAATGTAAATGGCAATGATATAGAACTTTCTCCTGTGCCGAACCTTTATAAAATGCTGATGATAAGAAAGAATTTATTTGAAGGTGAACAGTGTGATTATTTCGATCATCCAAACGTTATAAGCTGGTTTGTTTCAGGCACAGAAGATAACAGGAATGCAGGTTTTGTAGTGGTGCTATCAAACGGCGACGATGGGTTTAAAGAAATGAATTTGGGTGGCCTTAATGCTAATAGAAAATTTGTTGATGTTACCGAAAGTTTTGCTGATGCTGTTGTTACCAATAATGATGGTATTGCCATATTTCCTGTTAAATCACGCAACATCAGTTTGTGGATTAAAGGTGAAGCATTGGATGCAGTGAAGTAATCTTTCTTAAATTATTTATCATGCTGTGGGGAATAATTGGTCCTGGAAATATTGCAAAAGAATTTGCGCAGGATATGAAATATGTGCAAAGCAAAGAATGCAAAGTAGGGCCTGTACTTGGTAATGAAATTGAACATACAAATGAGTTTGTAAAAAATTACGGTGGTTATATAATAAATGATATTTCAGAGTTAACAAAACACAAACCGGGTTGTGTGTATATAGCAACACCGCATCCGTCGCATTTTGAGCAGGCTTTGTTTTGTCTTGAAAATAAAATTCCTGTCTTGTGTGAAAAGCCGCTTGCGATAAATGCGAAACAGGTAGCTGCGCTTATTGAAGCTTCAAAAAAAAACAATACTTTTTTATTGGAAGGTTTATGGACAAGGTTTCTTCCGAGTTTCAATTATCTTTTTGACACAGTTAATTTGGGAACAATAGGAGAGATTCTGAACATTCATGCAGATATGAGTTTCATCGCAGAGAAAGATAAAAGCAATCGTTTTTTCAATCCTGAATTAGGTGGTGGCTCTTTGCTTGATGTTGGTGTGTATGCAGTGTATCTCGGATATTTATCATTGGGTTTTCCAAAAGAAATATTTGCCTGCGGAAAAGTGAATGAAAATAATATTGATGAAACATGCGGCATTATGTTAAAATATGATAAAGGCAAATACGCAATGCTTGAATCATCCATCATTACACAAACACAAAATGGTGCATGGATATACGGCGATAAAGGAACGGTACGTATTAAAAGGCCATGGACAGAGCATCCTGAAAAAATTGATGTTTGGATAAATGATGAGGCTTCGTTTGATCATATTCCAAAATGGCAGGGCAGGGGCTTTCAGTATGAAATAGAGGAAGTAATAAAATGCCTTGATGAAAATAAAATTGAAAGCTCAATCATACCACATAAAGCCAGCCTTGAAGTTGTAAAGATCATGGATGCAGTGCGTGAACAACTGAATATTCTCTACCCGCATGAATGATGTAATAAAAAAAGACACAGTTGATCTGTGTCTTTTGTGTTACGATTAGTTAGTAACAAAAAGATTTCTATACAATATATTGGCTTATGATGGCATTTACATCATCCATTGATAATGGTTCATCAAAAGCTTCTGTTGCAACACCGTTGCTTACACCGGGCAATGTTGGTACTGCAATACCAAGCTGTACAACATTATCTTCACCTGCATAAGTGCTTTCAACCGGTTTGCCGATTCCATTTGTATCGTTGCCATTTATCCATGGTTTTTCGTCTGTGCTTGCGCCGGTTTTCCTGCGTATATAACGCACGTGCGCAGCATGTCTTCCTTCAACAGAATGTATCTGCAATGCTGCTGTTAAAACAGTTTTGTTCGACATTAATCCTGTAACCTGTCCTTTATACGCTCTTATACCTGTGTCTTCAAAAGTTTGTGCCAGGGCTAAAAAAACCTGGTAGTTTGAAAACACATTGGGAAATGTTCCTTTACCTGTAAAATCAAATTCAGGCGATGTTACAGGTGTTCCACCTAATGAAGTAATAGTGGTGGTGAGAAAGTTTACATGATCAGCTTCATGTTGTTGTATTAAAGTAAATGCAGGTAATTCTGCCGGATCGCTTATAAATCCTGGTACGCCAAGTGCTGTTGAATAAAATTCAGACTCGAGGTATTCAAGCGTTAATGCAAAATTTAAAATATCAACAATAGCAGGAGGTGGTGTTTGTGAATAAGCTTTATTCAACATACTTCCAAGCGCAAGTGGTATTGCAGTTAGTGCAAGTTTTCCGCCAAGATCTTTAAAACGGTGCATTACCTTTCTTCTGCTATCAATGCGGTCATAAATTTCAGGGTCAGCTTTTTCTATCTCGTGTAAAATATTCTTAAAATTCATAGTGTGCTTTTTTAAAGTGTAGGCAGGTGAGAAGGATCAAGTTTTGATTTAATGTAGGGGTCAAGCGTTGCAAGAACATCTGTTGGTTTCTGTTGCATGTCCAGCCCGTTGCTGTCAACAGCAGTGCTGTCTGCAAAAGACCCATAAGAAATAAGGTCGCGTATATAAGCAACATGTCTTGCTTCAACCGAAACGATCTTGCCTGCAATCAGTAAATAATCAGCACTGGTTAAAAGCTGGCCTGCGCCATTATAAGCGCTTACAGCTGTATCTCCAAAAGTTTTTGCAATATTTAAAACATTGCTTCTGTTTGCGAAATTTATTGAAGTAAAATCAAATTCAAGCGGTGGGATTGCGCTGGTACTTAAAGCAGCTTTCAAAAATTCACGGTGCGCAATTTCGTGACCTTTTATATCTGTGATGAATGAAAGCTCGTCGCCTGTTAAGCTGCTGTAAGGCGTATTGATAACCTGCGTATAAAAAGCAGCTTCAAGTTGTGCAAGCGCATATGAATAATTCAGAATACCAATGTCTCCGCTTCCAAGGTCAATGCCATTATTACTACTATCATTTTTTGTACATGCAGCCGCCACGGTAACTATGGAAACTGATGCCGCAACATAGGTTAAAAAATCTCTTCGTTTTATGGGCGAGCCATAAGACAAGGTTGTTCTTTTTCTCAAAACTTTCATTTTAGTTATTTAAATTTCTATATAAGTACGGATAAAAATGTTTTCAGTTTATAAAACCAATTATAACCAAAGAAATAAGTCTGTTTGTATTTCTGAACAGTTAACTGGTTTTAATGTAAAAAAGATTGCAGCTGCCGGGTTAGATCGCTCGTGCAAATTATAGTTCTGTTACAGAGAAGCATAAGCATTTATTTTATTTAACAAAAAATTTTTTTATAATTTCTTTTGGCGATTTGAATAATATTTAGATATTTGTCTAAATATACAATTATCGAAATGAATATTGTGTTCAAAGCTTTGAATGACGCCACACGCAGAGAAATACTCGAAATGCTGCAGAAAAAAGATCTTACGGCAGGAGAGATCGCGGATCAGTTTCATATTTCTTTCCCCAGTATTTCCCATCACCTTGATCTTTTAAAACAAGCTCAACTGGTAACAACAAAAAAAGAAGGCCAGTTTGTTTATTACTCCATCAACACAACTGTTATGGATGAAATTTTTAAATGGCTTATGCAGTTTAAACCAAAAAAAACCAAATAATATGGATGCTATTTTACGCAGGATAGTTTGGGTGATTATGTTGCTTCCCGCCGCTTACCTTGCTATTGTATGGAAGCAAATGACACCAACTGTTCCTATACATTTTGATATTAATGGAAACGTTGACAGCTATACAAGTAAAAGCAACTTTCTTGTATTGATGATAGCTTTGATTTTTCTAAACGTTGTTGTTTATCTCGTTATTAAAAATGTTTACAGGATAGACCCTAAAAGATATGCCATGCAAAATAAAGACCGTATGCAACGCATAGGTTTTTATGTAGCAACATATTTATCTGCAATATGTATCATGCTTATTTATGAAATAGCGCATAACGATGTAAGCATGACTGTGAAGTTTGTTTTCGTAGCGATGGGCCTGTTATTTGCACTGCTGGGCAATAATATGTATAACATCAAACCAAATTATTTTGCCGGGATACGTTTGCCTTGGACTTTAGAAAATGAAGACAACTGGAAAAAAACGCACCAACTTGCAGGACGGTTATGGTTTTTTGGCGGCGTATGTTTTGCTGCTGTTGCTCTAATGTTAAATAGCAAATGGATAGGTTATATAGGGATGGCAATTTTAGCTATTCTTGTTCTTATACCTGTAATTTATTCGTATAACTTATATAAAAATCAAACAAAAAAAACACAGATATGAAGCTGAAGTTTTTACTGATAGTAGCTTGCATTTTTTTTATCAGCAATATAAAAGCACAAAAAGATTTATCGGGCATATGGAATGGAACGCTTAATGTTACCGGGCAGCTAAGGCTGGTATTGCATGTAACACAATCGCCGGACGGAAATTATTCAGGCAAACTTGATAGTCCTGATCAAAATGCTTCGGGAATTGTATGCGATGCGGTTACAGTTAAACCTGCTGTTTCTGGTAGCATGCTAACATTCACTATTAATAAGCTTAAGGTTTCTTATACGGGAACTTTAACGAACGATTCTACGCTTTCAGGAACATTCACCCAGGGAATAAATATTCCGCTTGATTTTCACAGAACAAATACTCCGTTTATTACTCAAGTAATAAACCGTCCGCAAACACCTAAGCCTCCATTTCCTTACAGAAGCGAAGAAGTTGTGTACAGTGGTAATGGTTTGCAATACGGTGGTACAATTACTATCCCGTCAGGTAACGGGCCTTTTCCCGCTCTTGTTTTAATAACAGGTTCAGGCCAGCAGGACAGAGATGAAACTATATTTAATCATAAACCTTTTGCAGTGCTTGCTGATGCGCTTACACGTGATGGTTTTGTTGTGTTAAGAGTTGATGACAGAGGCATGGGCAACAGTACCGGGAATTTTGCAACATCTACTACTGCTGATTTTGCCAATGATGTGAATGCATCAGTTGAATATTTAAAATCGCGAAAAGAAGTTAACAATAACAACGTCGGTTTGCTTGGCCATAGTGAAGGTGCAATGATAGCGCCGATGGTTGCATCTCAAAGAAAGGATATAAATTTTATCGTGTTGATGGCTGCGCCGGGTGTTAAAATAATTGATCTTATGGCTGAACAAAATGCAGCAGTAATGCGTTCAGCAGGAATTGACAGTGCGTTTTCAGAAAGTTGCAGGCAGATGTATCCGCAGCTTATTTCAACATTTAGCAATGCAGCAGACTCATCAACAGCAATGCAAAATGGTTTACAAATTTTGCAATCATGGCAATCGAAAGAAGATACAATCGATTTACATAAGCTCGGATTTTATTCAACAACCGATTTACAGCAATACATACGTGAAACGTATGCTGCTGTATCAACGCCGTGGTTTAAATATTTTATCAATTTCGATCCGCAACAATATCTCGTTAAACTTAAAAAAGTAAAAGTGCTTGCATTGAATGGCAGCAGAGATATACAGGTGGTTTCGTCGCAAAATTTACCTGCAGTAAGATCAGCGTTGGTTGCAGGAAAAACAAAAACATTTGAAACGAAGGAATTACCCTGGTTAAATCATTTATTTCAAACATGTAGCAAATGCACAGTTCCTGAATACGGTCAATTAGAAGAAACTATCTCTCCCGTTGCATTACAAACAATAACAGACTGGCTTAATGAAAATGTAAAATAAATTATGAACATAGAGCTATGCGCTATAAGCAAAACCTCATAGCCCGCAGCTCATAGCCCGAAGCTTTTATGTATGAATTATCTCGCGCACGCATACCTATCTTTTAATAAGCCTGAAGTTGTTGTAGGCAACATGATAAGCGATTTTGTAAAAGGCAACAAACGTTTTGATTTTCCTGAAACCATTCAGAAAGGTATAATGCTGCATCGTAACATTGATACGTTTACTGATGAACATGCAGCAACAAAAAAAGCGAAACAGGTTTTTAAATCTGCAGTGAGATTATATGCAGGTGCCTTTGTTGATATTGTGTATGATCATTTCCTGGCGCTTGATACGAGTGAATTTTCAGATGAATCTTTGTTGAAATTTTCTTTATCTGTGTATGAAATACTTGATGCGCATCAATCTGGTTTACCTGAAAAATTCATTCGCACATTTCACTATATGCAGCAGGAAAACTGGTTGTATAATTATCGTTCGGCATGGCGCATAGAAAAAAGTTTCAAAGGTTTATTGTATCGTGCAAAATATTTAACTGAAGATATTTCCGTGTTTGATTGCTTTCAAAAAAATTATGAGTACTTAAAAGAATGCTATGAAACTTTTTTTCCTGAAGTGAAAAGCTTTGCTTTCAATCGACTTGCTTCTTAAGTGGTTCGACAAATAAAAAATGGCTTTGCTCCATACAAAGCCATTAATGAAAATACTCAATCACCAGCTCTACTCATTTGTATCTTGGTTTATAAACTTCTGCTCTTTGGTTACGTCACCATCGGGCGTAACATCTATTGCATATAGTTTTGATCCTTTTATAAATTTAATGTTATACTCTGTGCTTTCCTGTGTAGTAAGCTCAGTAACACCGACCATTTTAGAATCGCTGCCATACTTTTTATTCAGCATCATTACAATGTTTGTAGGTAATTCTTTACCATCGCTATACCTCCATGAACAAACAAAATCACCTTGTTTATTATAGAGTACTTTTTCAAAACATTCGTTTGAATAAAAGCTTACACTATAGCCATCGCTGCCATCATTCCATTTTACATTTTCTGCATTTGGAAATGTTTTTTTGAATTCCTGTAAAACTTTTGAAGTTGGTGCGGCAACTGCGAGACTTGTAATAAGCATACCGGCCACATAGAAAATTATTTGTTTCATAACATGCATTTTTCGGTTAATGATTGCATGAAATTATGTGAGCAGACAGGCGTATTCCAAGCGTATCTACACTATTGGTTTATGAAACCGGGCTAATATATATTTGATGAAGAGTGATCGTTTTGACGAATGGCAAAATAAAGATATTGAAGCGGCAAATTGTACTACTAAAGCGTGTAAAATACTCTATTAATAAATCGTTACTTCAACTTGTTAACTTATGTTAATGCAATGATGAATGGCAATCATAAAATGAATGATTTATACAATCAACCAATACTTTTGCGTATTCTATAAAGCGGTATTAAAATTTAAATAAGAATTTTTATGAGTGATTATAAAAAAGTTTCAGGAACAAGCGGTACCAAATTCGTTCATGCAGGTATGGAACCTGATCCTTCAACAGGCGCTATCATGACGCCGATCTATCAAACATCAACGTATGTACAATCTTCACCTGAAGTACATAAAGGATATGATTATTCCCGTGCATCAAATCCAACAAGAACAGCTTTGGAAAATGCATGTGCAACAATTGAGAATGGTAAATATGGTTTGGTATTCAGCAGCGGTGTTGCAGCAACAGATGCTGTAATAAAATTATTAAAACCCGGGGATGAAGTAATTGCAGCGAATGATATGTATGGTGGCACTTATCGTTTATTCTCAAAAGTGTTTGCAAAGTTTGGAATTAAATTCTGGTATGTTGATATGCATGATGTGAACAACATAAGCACTGCTGTCAATCAAAATACAAAACTGATATGGCTTGAAACGCCAACAAACCCGTTGATGAATATTGTAGATATTGAAGCAGTAACAGCAATTGCAAAACAACACAACATTATGGTTTGTGTTGATAACACTTTTGCTTCACCTTATCTTCAAAACCCGCTTGATCTGGGTGCAGATATTGTTATGCACTCATCTACTAAATATCTCGGAGGCCACAGTGATGTAATACAAGGCTGCCTTGTTATGAATGATCAATCGCTACGCGATGAATTATTTTTCATTCAGAAAAGCTGTGGTGCAGTTCCCGGCCCGCAGGATTGTTTTCTGGTTATGCGCGGAATAAAAACTTTGCATGTGCGTATGCAAAGGCATTGTGAGAACGGAGAGAAGATTGCGCATTACTTACGCAATCATCCAAAAGTTGCAAAAGTATATTGGCCGGGATTTGAAGACCATCCTAACTATGCGGTTGCAAAAAAACAGATGCGTGGTTTTGGCGGTATGATAAGTTTTGAATTAAAAGATGATGATGCAGAAACATTAAAGCGTGTGGTATCATCAACAAAAATTATATCACTTGCTGAAAGTCTAGGTGGTGTTGAAAGTTTGATCAATCATCCTGCAACTATGACGCATGCTTCTATTCCGACAGAAGAAAGAATTAAAAATGGTTTGAAAGATTCACTCATACGTTTAAGCATCGGCATTGAAGATGCAGATGATCTTATTGAAGATTTAAAACAGGCTATCGGTTAACCCCTATAAAAAAATAAAACATACTAATGCTACATACAATACTTGGCGCCAACGGCAGTATTGCCAGCGAATTATTACCCATATTATTAAAGCACAATGAAAAAGTAAGACTGGTATCAAGAACACCAAAACCCGTTGAAGGAACAGAAACAATCGCTGCCGATGCCACAAATTATGAACAGGTATTAAAAGCAGTCGAAGGTTCAGGCATAGTTTATTTGTTGATCGGCTTAGAATATAAGATTGATGTGTGGCGTGAGCAATGGCCAAAGATCATGCAGAATGCAATTGATGCATGTAAAGCAACTAATGCAAAACTTATATTCTTTGATAATGTTTACATGTATGGAAAAGTAAACGGCCCCATGACAGAAGAAACACCATTTAAACCTGTTAGCAAAAAAGGCGAAATGCGTGCAGCCATTGCCAACATGTTATTGAATGAAATGAAAGCAGGAAATATAAAAGCATTGATTGCAAGAGCTGCTGATTTTTATGGGCCGGGTGCCGGTGCAAAAAGTGTTGTTGGAGTACTAGCTTTTGACAAGCTTTTAAAAAATAAAACACCGCAACTATTCGTAACTGGTAAAACTTTGCATTCTTATTCTTTCACCACAGACGCAGCTGAAGCTTTATATATTTTATCGCAGCATGATGAAGCTTTCGGACAAACATGGCACACACCAACTGCATCACCTGCATTAACAGGAAATGATCTTGTGTATATGATCGCAGATGCTACAAATAATCCACATAAAGTACAAACCATTCCTAAGTTTATTATTTCAATTCTTGCTTTGTTTAATGGATTGATGAAAGAGTTGAATGAGATGTTGTATCAAAACGAATATGACTACATTTTTGATTCATCAAAATTTAATAAGACATTTAATTACACACCTACTTCTTACAAAGAAGGCATACAAAAAACGATTGAATGGATGAAGAAGCAATAAGATTTAAACTACTTATAACAAGAAACCTCATGCTGCGACTGTATTACATATCATTCACGATCTTTTTGTAACTCGTAACAACTCCTTTTATTAAGGATGAGCTAAAGCCCTGGTGTTCCATTTCATTCAAACCTGCAATGGTGCAGCCTTTTGGCGTTGTTACCTTATCAATCTCCTGCTCAGGATGTGTATGTTTTGTAAGCAGTAATTCAGCAGCTCCTTTTACAGTTTGTGCAGCAATCAAAGAAGCTGTGGCTGCATCAAAGCCAATCTCAATACCACCTTGTATGTTGGCGCGTATGTAACGCATAGCATAAGCAGTGCCGCAAGCACCAAGCACTGTTGCAGCATCCATTAATTTTTCTTCTATAAAAACAACTTTACCTAACTGGCTGAAAAGCTCTGCTACAAAACGTGATTGTTCATCATTCGCGCCATGACTGCAAACGCAGGTTATGCTTTCACGAATAGCAATTGCAGTATTCGGCATCGCGCGAAATAAAGTAAAGTCAGGGCCGATAATTTCCTGTATGTCTTTTATCCATACGCCTGTCATTACACTTATTAACTGGTGTTTTAAAGGATCAAGCTGATCTTTTAACTGTTGCAAAACATCTTTTACCTGGAAGGGCTTTACCGCAAGAATTACCCATTTGGCATATTGAATAGCCTCAGCGTTATTGTTGCTTATCATTACGCCGCGTTCTTCCAGCGAGCGCAGCGTTGAAATATTTCTTTTGGTAAGAATGATATGCTGAGGTTTCGCAAACCTGCTGCTGATTAATCCTTCAGCAATGGCAGAACCAAGATTGCCGCCTCCGATTATTGCAATTTTATCTTTCATAAATGTGATTTCAGTTTAAAAGTTTCACTGTTTAAATGTTTCAGATGTTTCAATATTGAAAGTAAATTTTAAATAACGCCGAACCAATATAACGCTGAAACAATGAAACATTGAAACTCTGAAACGTAAAAGCCGCCTCATTTTTTTGAAGCGGCTCTTACTTTAATAACGTTATGCTACCTCAAAAATAAAAGCTCCCTGTATTTCGGTAATGTCCAGTTATTATCATTTACAAGTGCTTCAAGCTTGTCTGCGTGGTAGCGAATATCATCAAAAAAACGTTGCTTCACATCATTGCAATAAGCAATAGCTTTTGTTCTCGTATCTGTCATGTTATTGGCTATCTTCCTGTGTTCTATCATTTCATTAACCTTACTGTAAACTTCCTGTATATGCCTCGAAATTTGTTTTAGAATTTCTATCTGGCCTGCATAAGATGTTTCAGGCAAACCTGCTTCTTTTAAACCATGAATATTTTTAGCTAACACATTCTGGTATTCAACTGCAGAAGGAATAATATGATTGATGGCGAGATCACCCATCACTCTTGCTTCTATTTGTACTTTCTTTATATATTTTTCAAGTTCTATTTCATGGCGCGCTTCGACTTCGGTATGGGTGTAAACTTTATTGTGTTCAAATAAATCTTTTCCTTTTTTTGAAACCAACGCATCCAAAGCCAATGGCGTTACAGGAATATTAGGTAACCCGCGACGCTCTGCTTCATGGTGCCATTCTTCACTATAATTATCACCTTCAAACAATATCTTTTTGCTTTCAGTTATGTATTTCTGAATAACATGCATGATAGCGATTTCTTTTTTATCGCCTTTATCCATTAAAGCATCCACATCTTTTTTAAAGTTCTTTAATGTTTCAGCTATTATTGTATTTAAGGCAATCATTGCATTGGCGCAATTAGCAGAAGAACCAACAGCACGAAACTCAAATTTATTTCCGGTGAATGCGAAAGGAGAGGTGCGGTTGCGATCGGTATTATCGAGCAATAATTCAGGTATGCTGCGATGAAGATCTAACTTCAAAATAGCCTCATCCTGTTCATCAAATTTATCGCCCACTCTTGTTTCAATATCATTCAAAACATTATTTAGATATTCCCCGATGAAAACTGATATGATTGCCGGTGGAGCTTCATTTGCACCAAGCCTGTAATCGTTTGATGCGGAAGCAATAGCAGCGCGCAAAATATCAGCATAATCATGAACCGCTTTTATTGTATTTACAAAAAAAGTAAGGAACATAAGATTGGTCTTAGGCGTTTTACCCGGAGCCAATAGATTAACACCGGTATCTGTTGCCATGCTCCAGTTATTGTGCTTGCCATTGCCATTTATTCCGGCAAAAGGTTTTTCGTGAAGCAGTACTTTCAAGCCATGTCTTTTTGCAACGCGGTCCATAATATCCATCATCAGAACATTATGATCAACTGCAAGGTTTACGTCTTCAAAAATAGGTGCGCACTCAAATTGGGAAGGTGCCACTTCGTTATGCCTTGTACGTAGAGGAATACCGAGCTTATAACCTTCCTGTTCAAAATCGCGCATGAAAGCATACACACGTTCAGGAATAGAACCAAAATAATGATCTTCCAATTGCTGGCCCTTTGCGGGCGAGGCGCCGAAAACTGTTCTTCCTATTAATAACAGATCAGGTCGGGCATTAGCGAGTCCTTCATCTATAACAAAATATTCCTGTTCCCAACCCAGTGTTGCCGTAACACGCGAAACATTTTTATCGAAATAATTACATACATCTACTGCTGCCTTATTCATTGCTTCCAATGCTTTCAGTAATGGCGCTTTATAATCGAGTGACTCACCTGTATATGATACAAATATGGTTGGTATACACAATGTTTTTCCTTCACCAATTTCCATAATGAAAGCAGGGGAAGATGGATCCCAGGCTGTATAACCGCGTGCTTCAAAAGTGGCTCTTAATCCACCACTTGGAAAAGATGAAGCATCAGGCTCTTGTTGAATTAATGCAGCACTATCAAATTCTTCTAAAGGTGTGCCATCACTTTTAATGGTGAAGAACGAATCGTGTTTTTCAGCAGTAGAACCGGTTAAAGGTTGAAACCAATGAGTGAAATGTGTTACACCTTTGCTTTCTGCCCAGGAACGCATTCCTGATGCAATCTGGCTGGCAACTGTGCGGTCTATTTTTTTTGATTCTTTAATGCTTGCGGTTAAACTTTTAAAAGCTTCTGCGCTTAAAAATTCGCGTGCCGTTTTTAATGTAAAAACATTTTCACCAAATATGGCTGTTATTTTAGGTGATGCTGGCTTTTGCGCAAGCAACGAAGATGCATTTAAATTGTTGATAGCCTGAAATCTTAGAGACATTGTGTGAAATTTTATGCTGTTCTACAAAGCAAATGAAATTAGAAATACAACTCAATTATTAGCATGTATATTTTATCTTAACAGCAACAAAAGCAAAAACCCCAAGTGATGGGGTTTTTAGTTTTATTTCGGAAGACTTAATTAAGCTGATTTTACAGTCTTGATAATCCTTGCTGCAACTTTGTAAGGATCTGCAGCTGAATTAGGACGGCGATCTTCAAGATAGCCTTTCCAGCCGCGTTGTACACTGCTGATAGGAATACGGATAGAAGCACCACGATCTGATACACCATAACTGAAGTCATGAATGCTCGCAGTTTCATGCTTGCCTGTTAAACGTAATTCGTTGTCAGCGCCATAAACAGCAATATGTTCTTTTATGTATGGGCGAAAAGCTTCACAAACCTTTTCAAATATTTCTTTGCTGCCGGCATCACGTAAAGTGCCGTTTGAGAAATTAGCATGCATGCCGGAACCATTCCAGTCTAAAGCGCCAAGCGGTTTACAATGCCAGTTAACAGAAACACCATATTTTTCACCAATTCTTTCCAGTAAATACCTGGCAACCCATATTTGATCACCTGCTCCTTTTGCACCTTTTGAGAATATCTGAAATTCCCATTGTCCGGCCGCAACTTCTGAATTAATACCTTCAACATTAAGACCTGCTTCAAGACAAGCATCAAGATGTTCTTCAACTATATCTCTGCCGAATGCATTTTTAGCGCCTACTGAACAATAATACGGACCCTGGGGACCAGGATAACCGCCATCAGGAAAACCTAATGGTTTATTTGTGTCGGGATTCCATAAAAAATATTCCTGTTCAAATCCAAACCAGAAATCATTATCATCATCTTCAATGGTAGCACGGCCGTTAGATTCATGAGGAGTACCATCTGCATTCAATACTTCACACATTACGAGGTAAGCTTCTTTTCTTTGTGGGTCTCTAACCACAAAAACAGGTTTTAATAAACAGTCTGAAGAACCACCGGGCGCCTGTTCTGTAGAAGAGCCATCAAAGCTCCACATTGGTAAATCTTCTAATTTTCCACTAAAATCATGTTCAATTTTTGTTTTGCTACGAAGGCTTTGAGTGGGTTTATAACCATCCAGCCAGATGTACTCAAGTTTTGTTGCTGCCATAAGTAAGTAGTTTTGTGCAAAAGAAATAAAAAAATAATAATAAGATGAATTTTTTTGAAGAATCAATTCATAAAGTAAACATTTTATTATTTTATATATTAACTTGACAATTTAATGCTCTTGCAATTTTTAAAGACCAAAAACCCCTGAATTGATTGATTGCAAGGCTGTTTTCTTATAATTTGAAGGAACAAGTAGTGATATGTTATGATGACTGCCCCCGTAACTCACCATTCTTACAGGAACCGAATTTAAAGAATTGAATAATTTTTGTAATATATCTTGTGATTGAGCAATTTCATTGCCTACAATTGATATAATGCTTTGATCTGTATCGGTGTCAACAGTCCCCAATGGTTCAAGTTCTTTTATTATCTGCTGAAGATTTGTAGAGTCATCTATTGTAACAGAAACGGCAACCTCGGAGGTTGTGATCATATCAATAGATGTTTTATATTTTTCAAACACTTCAAAAATTTTGCGGAGAAAACCATACGCCAATAACATGCGGCTGCTTTTTACATTGATAGCAATAATTCCGTCTTTGGCAGCTACAGCTTTTACACCCACACTTAATGCAGCCTGGTTTATTGTTGTTCCGGCCGCTTCAGGTTCCATCGTGTTCAACAACTTAACAGGAATATTATAGGAACGCGCAGGCCAAATACACGCGGGATGCAAAATTTTTGCACCAAAATAAGCGAGCTCAGCAGCTTCATCAAAGCTTAAATATTCTACGGGAATTGTTTTGTCAACTATACGTGGATCATTATTATGTAAACCGCTGATATCAGTCCATATCTCACATACTTCAGCATTTAATGCAGCAGCAATCAGTGATGCAGTGTAATCGCTGCCGCCGCGTTTTAAATTGTCAACTTCACCTTTGGCATTGCGGCAAATATATCCTTGCGTAATAAAGAGTTTGTTATCAGGATAATGTTGTAACAACTGGCTCAACTTTACTTTTATGCTTCCGATCTGTGGTTCGCCTGTTGTATCAATACTCATAAATTCAAGGGCAGGTAGTAATACGTGATCTATATTTTTCTCTTCGAGAAAAACACAAAACAATTTTGTGCTAAGCAATTCACCTTGTGCAAGAATATCTTTATTCAATGCTTCACTGAATGAAATTTTAAGAATGATATTCAGGAATTCAAAATGCTCTGAAACGATAGCATTCGCTTTTTGTTTTCCTGCCTCTGTGCTAACAAGAATGTCAACAAAATTGTGATAATGTTTTTCAAGTTCTTCTATCTTTTTTGCCGCTTCATTTCTGTAACCATCGGCAATTGCATTACTAATATTTACCAACGCATTCGTGGTTCCGCTCAATGCACTTAAAACAACAACTTTTGATTTATAGTCAGCCGTAATAAGGTCAAGCACCTGGTTCATTCGCTGTGGCGTTCCTACACTGGTGCCACCAAATTTCATTACTTTCATATATTGTTTAATCTTTGAAAAAGATCAGCTTTTTAATTTAAAAAGTGCGCAAAAATATAGGGAAATTTATTACAGAAGGTTGTTTTGAATATGTTCGTATTCATTATCTATTAATAAATTATTTCCATCGGCAGCGGCTGTTGCCAATTCATCGCATCGGTTGTTATAAATGTTTTCCGCATGGCCTTTCACCCAAACGAATTTTATCGAAAAATTTTTAGCAAGATGATAATATTCCATCCAAAGATCTTTGTTTTTTTTCCCCCCTTTAAAATTGGTTCTAACCCACGTATCAAGCCATTTTTTTTCAACTGAATTTAATACATATTGGCTGTCTGTATAAATTGTAAGGCTGATATTTTGCTTTGTAAGCGCTTTTAAAGCAGCAATAACTGCCATCAGTTCCATACGATTGTTGGTAGTAAAACGATAGCCTGCAGATAATTCTTTAGACACATCTCCCCACATCAAAATTGCTCCATAACCGCCAGGGCCGGGATTACCGCGTGCCGCTCCATCAGTATAAATGATTAGTTGTTTATTCACAGTTTGTCAGATGTATTATTCACCTTTCAGAAGTTGGCTAAATGTAGAATTTTCAATAACTATTTCAACTTTAAATATTAAAAAGTAAAAATTTTTACACAAA
>Ga0206973_1093_pt1 | contig 19777 bp, 13 predicted proteins | sample Alteio_BWOrgHeat_83_FD_152927 | JGI IMG/M metagenome (GOLD analysis project Ga0206973, IMG submission 152927) | Enriched cells from forest soil in Barre Woods Harvard Forest LTER site, Petersham, Massachusetts, United States -... | ecosystem: Environmental > Terrestrial > Soil > Temperate forest >...
ATTTGTGTAATAGTGTGTAAATCCCGGTTTATTATTGCTTGTCACCTGGCGTTCTCTAAACTGCCTTGTGATGATTAAAAGGTATTTATTAGGTATATATTCGCTACAGGAGCGAAGAAATGCCGGTTAAATAGTGATGATAAAGCGGCTAAATATGCCTGCAGGTAATTAATGGATTATTATTGAAATACGATAAGGATTTAAAGGAAACCGGGTTGCTGTTACAAAAATCTCTTCACCAAAGCGCCAACATAAGGTAATTGCGCAAACTCCTTCTTTTCAATCTTAATAATAAACAATAGAAAAGCAAGAATAAGAGCCACTGCAAACGTTATGCTGAACACGGTATTGCTATACATCTTTGTAATGCCATTGTGCAAAAAGAATAACAGCAACGAGATAACCAGGTAGGCTACCAATTTCTTCCAGGCGTATGGTATATGATATTCTTTTTGTCCCCATAAATAACTTATCAGCATCATGCTGAAATAACAGAGAAAAGTTGCCCAGGCTGAAGCAACATAACTGTATTTGGGAATAAAGAAAAAGTTTATAAGAATGGTGATGGCAGTGCCTACCAAAGTAATGGTAGCGCCGGCAATTGTTCTGTTGGTGATCTTATACCAGATGCTGAGATTATAGTAAATACCAAGGCACATATTTGCCAGCAGGAGTATCGGAACAACCTTTAAGCCTTCCCAATATTTGGGGTCGATAAAATATTTCCACACCGGCAAAAACAATGTAACAAACAGGAACATTACAGCTACTGTTATCACGAAAAACTTTGTTACACGCGCATATACTTTTTGCGGGTTTTGCCCTTCAGCCTGTTTAAAAAAGAAAGGCTCTGCGCCCATTCTGAAAGCCTGTATGAATAATGTAATTAAAATAGAAAGTTTATAACAGGCGCCGTAAATTCCTCTTTGTTCATCGGCGTATTCAACAGTTCCCGGTAACCACCATCCAAGCATTAAACGGTCGAATGTTTCATTGATCATACCGCCCATTCCTGCAATTAAAATAGGCAATGCATATCCCATCATGATCTTCCATAAAGTAAAGTTGAATTTCCATTTTTTTGGGAAAAGCCTTTTTGCCAAAAACACCAATGTGAAAAAAGAAGCGATGGCATTGGCAAGCAAAACATATACGATAGGATTTGTTTTGGGATTATAGATCAGCACAGCCCAGCTATTTGGATCTGACTTTGCTTTAGCGGGACAATAACTCAAAAAGAAAACAGTAAATACTAACGTGATAAGTATGTTGGCAATTTGAATGAGTGCAAACTGCCTTGGCCTTCCTTCATAACGCAGGCGCGCAAAAGGAATGGTGTTCAATGCATCTAAAAATATAATGATGATGGCAAGCTTGATCAGTTCAGGATACTCACTTACCGTTGCAATTTTTCCCAGCCAGCTTTGATTCATCCATAATACAGCGCTTAATAAAACAGAACTTACCAGTAAACTTATAGTGGCTGTATTATTCACCGCATCATGGTCTGTGTCTTTGCGCATGAAACGGAAGTAAGCCGTTTCCATACCATAAGCAAAAATGGTATTGAACAAAGGAATGGCTGCGTAAACGGCATTCATTTGCCCATAGTTCGCTTTGCTGATAAGTGTTGAATAAGTAAGGTATGGTGTAAGAAGATAGTTGATGAAACGCGCTGCAATGCTGCTTAATCCGTACCAGAATGTTTGTCCCGCCAGTTTTTTAATGCTGCTCAATCAAAATTGTTTTGGCAAAAATATTATTACTACAGACAAAAAAACCGTAATAATTATTACGGTTTTACTTTTGTATAACTATAACAAAATTATTGTTTGATCAACTTCAAATTATTTTGCTTGCCTGTTTGGTCATTAATACTTACAATATAAGTTCCGGCTGCAAGGTTAGAAATATTTACTTTAAAATTGTTCATTCCTTTTGTTGAAGCAACACTATTGCGCATAAGCACATTACCTTTTAAATTAAGAATATTAATAGTATAGTTTTCATTACCGTTGGCGAAAAAAGTAATTGTACATTCATTCGCAGCAGGATTAGGATAAATTCCCGGATGTGTTAATTGTTCTGCCACAGCCGCTGATTTATTTTCAGTTACCGGAGAAGATAGGTTGGAAGGCGTAGTGAAAGTTCCTGTTAATGGAGAATAAGTCAAATAATCTGAGGCATTCCCCGAACCATTATATTCATATACACTTACTGTATAGGAACGGCCAGGTATTAGATTGGTAACATTTACATTGTTTCCTTTTCCGTTATACACCACAAAACTTTGAGAGGCTGTTGAATCTCCTTTTTTGAAAATTGTATTTGGCATATAAGCTTTGCCATCTGTAGGTGCTGATGGTTGCCCACCCTCTTTTACTACAACAATCCGGCTTTCCCCGCCGCCTGATGTAAAATTTATGATGGCAGACTTAGTTTGAATATTTGTAAAACTTAAAGCCGATGCCTGGTTTTGTGGTTCTAAAGTAAACACTGCAAAATTAGAAGGTGAAATATTTGAACCTAAACGATACCAGTAACCACCTACAAATAGTTTATTTCTTCCGGCAAAAAAGAAATTATTGGAATTACCATAAAAAGGACTTGATGGCATCGGGTTAAAAGCCAACGCTGCCTTTGTAACAGTATCTATACCTGCCAAAGAACCTCTTGTTGAATCACCAATCGTTTGTGTCATATCGCTAATTCCAAAATAAAGGTTTCTGCCATAGGCAGTCATTGATTCTATTGATGGGTAATCGCTTTGAAGTGCCGCATTAAATGATGTTAAAGCATTCGTGCTGGTATCGAAAGCTGCCAATGCATAACGGGATTTTGAACCTATGTTTTGAAAAGAACCACCCACAAAAATATTCCTGCCCGAATTTATAATTGAATAAGCAATACCGTCAGGATTGGGATTCCAGCCTGAAAGACCTGCTGTAGAAGCTGAAACTTTTGCAAGGTATTGCCTTGTGCTGCTCTTAATGTTATAAAAATTACCACCTAAGTATACCCAGTTATTGACTGGTAAAATTGTATAAATAGTGCCATCAGGATTAGGATCCCATGACAACACTGTACCATTTGCTGTTTTTACTGCTGCAGCATAATTGCGGCTTACATTCTTAATGGTATTGAAAGCACCTCCAACATATAGTGTATTGTCTTTTATTGTCAATGCATACACTGTATTATCTACATCTGCAGACCAGTTTTGAAGCGGTTTCCCTGTTTTTATGCTTACTGCTGCAAGATTTGAATGAGATTGATAATCTGTTCCTATGGAAGAAAATTGACCTCCTAAAAAGAGCGTACTATCCTTAATGGCCAAAGCCATTACATTTCCCATTACGAAAGGATTCCAGGATGTTGGCAAACCTGTATTCAGATCAAGTGCAGCAAGGTTGAAACGACTAACAGTTTTTACCAATGTAAAGTCGCCTGCCATTACAAGGTTTCCTGCTGAATCAGTAATCAGATGAACTGAATAGTTAGGGTCATAAGTATCTGGTGATAGTTTTAGGGTTTTTAAATCATAGCCTGCTACATAATATCTCTGTGCAACCACTTTATAAGCCCCTATACTGTCAATTTCAGAAAAATAACCAGATGCTATTAACTTATTATCAAAAACTTTGAGCTGATTAATTTGTTCATTCGGATATTGTGTGAATTGATGAATAATTTTTCCTGTAGAATCATCCAATGCAATAAGATTACTGCCACTAACATATGAATATTTCCCTGTAGTTGAGGTATCATAACTAAAAGCGCCCGCAGCAAAAACAGTATTACCATAATGAACAATATCATTAATAGTGGGACTGTAAAAATTAAGTACCTGGGGTTGCCATTTTTTAATTGCAAAATTTCCACTGCTTAAATCTATTGCAGCCATATGATTGGATGCAGATTCACCAAGGAAATTAAAAGCTCCCCCGAATATAACGTCATTCCGGTCGGCACAAACACTAAGTAATGTGTTATTAGGGCTTATAGATTTGTTTCCATTCCAATTGTCAATTATACCGGAGGCGAGGTCTAATCGTGCAATGTTCGTTCTTGCAGAATCCTGGATTGTAGTGAAAGCGCCGGCAATGTATAATTTTCCATTGTTTATATTCAGATCATTAAATCCATAACTATAAGTGTAGTAATTATTAATATCAGCTTTTAATGCTGTCGGATTATTTGAGCCTGTATCTATTGCCGCGAAGCCCTGGCGATTTTGGCCGTTTACTGAATAAAAAAGACCTTTTATGTACAATACATTTCCATTTAAAGCCATGCAGTTTACAAGATTGTTGGGTGCAGGACGCCAACGTGAAGGAGCGCCCGTTGTTGTATTTACTTTTGCCAGGTATGGCAAGTCTTTTCCTCTGACAGTAGTGAATGTGCCTCCTAAAAATGCAGATGAACCATTGGTGTTTATAAGTATTTTGTATACATAATTACTGAGAGAGGGCGACCAGGGTGTTAAAACATTTTTGGTTGTAACAGCTCCTGCGTAATTACGGCTTTTTCCTTTTAGTAAAGAAAATCCACCACCCATATATACAGTGCCTCCGTATAATGCTAATGTATATACGGCACCGTTTGCATCAGGATCAAATTTCGTTAAGCTGCCTGTGCTTAAAGTTACTGATGCAGCATGGTTACGAACAGCACCGTTAACCTGGGTAAAATCTCCTCCAAAATATAGGTTCGTACTATCTGTTGCCATGCAATAAACTATGTTATTTACATCAGCATAAAAATTAAGATCTACTGCACCACCTGGTAATATATGGGCAAGGTAATTGCGGCCTAAATTACCTACCATTGTAAAACTACCGCCAATATAATAACCACCTCTTCCATCTGGTTGTATACACCATACATTGCCATTGGTTGATGGGAATGATAAATTTAAAGATGCATCTGATTGATTTGCCTTTCCAACACCTGTTTTATTATATCCGACATTATTAAAATTACCGCCAACATACAATGTATTTTTATCTATTTTAAAACCTGTTACCAATGCATCGCATGATGGGAAATCAGGTATGATTTTGCCATTACTTTTTTTCAAAGCAGCAAATTGATCAGGAGTTTGCTCATTACCCACGCTACTGAAATAGCCTTTTATAAATATAAGAGAATCGTTCGCATCTATTTTGGTAACATCACCACCCGGTAAATCTGGACGCCAACTATCCAGATCGCCTGTAGTAGCGTTTAATTCACCGAGATTTGTTATGTATTCTCCTTGTAAATAATAAAAAGAACCACCAACGTATAACTTGTTCCCTACTTTTTTTAAAGCATAAATTGCTCCACTGGTTGCTTGTTTAAAATTTGGATCAAGCGACCCATTACTTAATACATGAATGATAGACGCATCAATAGATGTTCCGTTAAAATCATAAAAATTGCCAGCTAAATAAAAGCCACCTGCACTGTCAGATTCAATAGCCGATACAGTCGAGCCATATTCACCAAAGCCGGGAAAGTCCTGATCTGGCGTAATACTGCCTGGTTTAAAGCGCGCAAGTTTTTTCCTGTCAATGCCTACTTGTGAAAAGCTTCCGCCAATGTACACGGTGTCACCGTTTTGTAATGTAGAGTAGACGGGGCCATCAGCAGTAGCAAATTTTGTGTCAAGTGTTTGAGCCGAAAGCTGCTTGCAATAACATACAACTGCAATCAGTAAGAGTAGCATTACCTGCTTCATTCAATGAAAGTTTTGGTTTAAGAATTTTGTTTAATTATGGCTGATATGATTTTAAAAATAGACTATTGTTTAGGCAAATAGTTTGGTTTATTAGAGCGCATAGATACAACAAATTATCTGTTATAGGAATAGCGTGGCAGAATAAAATTTATTGACGCTAAAGCAAAAAGGATATCATATAAAAGATAACTCATAAAACGAATCGGCTATGTTTATAACTTCAGTGCATACTTTTATTTATTTACATTCGCGCCGGTTTCATTCATAAACTCTGACTAACATGAGCCTGCTACTGTTTCTTGTCATTCTTATTTTACTGATAGTGATCCTGGTGAAAATAAGTTCAACTAAAACTTCAACTGATAATTTAAACCGCACCATTCATAACCTCGATGATAGAATTAAAGCTTTGAATGAAAAGATAAACCTGATGCAATGGGATAAAAAAATTGTACAGCAGGTATCACCAATTATTGAAAAGAAAGAACGGGAAATACCAAAACCTGCAGAAGAAATAAAACCTGTTTTTAAACCTGTTATAACCGAAAAGCCTTTACCAATAAAACCTGTTGAAGAACCATTAACAGAAACAACAGCACAACAATTCCCGGGGAAAGAATCAAAAGAAGAAGTACCGGCTGCCCAGTTGCCTTTACAACCGGTTAAAGAAAGCTGGTTTCAAACATGGCTGAAGAATAATCCTGATATGGAAAAATTCATCGGCGAAAATCTTATTAATAAAATTGGTATTGCAGTGTTGATACTCGGCATTGCGTTTTTTGTAAAATATGCCATTGACCAGGACTGGATAAATGAAACAGGCCGCGTATGCATAGGTTTATTTTGCGGCATTATTCTCATTTTTGTTGCACACAGGCTGCGTAAGAATTACCGCTCTTTCAGTTCTGTGCTTGTTGGCGGCGGGTTGACTGTTTTTTATTTCACCATTGCTTTTGCTTTTCATCAATATAATTTAATCAGCCAGTCCGCTGCATTTATTATTATGGTGATCATTACAGCATTTGCTGTAACGCTATCTCTTTTGTACGACAGGTTAGAGCTTGCAATACTGGCAACCATCGGCGGTTTTATCACACCATTTTTGGTAAGCACAGGTGAAGGAAATTATGTTATACTCTTTACGTATTTGTGCATTTTAAACAGCGGGTTGATCGTACTGGCTTTTTACAAGCGATGGCATGCACTGCATTTTATTGCATTCGCTTTTACTGCGTTGATATACGGCGCGTGGATCGGAGCCAACAATTCATCCAAAACATTTTCTTATTCGGGAACATTTTTATTCGGAACAGTTTTCTACCTGATGTTTCTTATCATAAACATGCTATTGTATCTGAAGAAAGAAGTGAAGTTCAGTTTTCCCGATGTGTCACTGCTTATTTTGACGAATGTTGGTTATTATTCAGCGGGTATTTTTTTATTGCATCAATGGCATCCGGAGTATAAAGGTTTGTTCACAGCAATACTGGGTGTCGTTAATTTACTGCTGGCAACCTTCTTCTATAAAAGAAAGAACATCGACAGGAATTTTATTTACCTGCTGATCGGTGTTACGCTTACATTCATTTCGCTGGCAGCGCCTGTTCAATTGGAAGGAAATTATATAACTATTTTCTGGGCAGCAGAACTTGTTTTGTTGTTTTGGTTGTACCAGAAATCATTCATTCGTTTATTAAAGATCGCTTCTGTATTCATTACAATTCTAATGTTGATCAGCTTGCTGATGGATTGGGAACAGGTATATGTAATTCATTCAAACCTGTTGACTGTTATCATCAATAAAGGATTTACCACAACTGTTTTCTGTGCGGTTTCAATGGGTGTAATGGCTTACCTGATGAAAAAAGAAGCAGATAGTTTTTACCTGAAAGGCATTTCCAACAATGCAATGCAATTGTTTTATACAATAACATCTGTTGTTTTGTTTTTTATATCGGGTGTGCTTGAGATATGTTACCAGTTCAGCACGCGTTACAGCGGCACGGGTTTGCAATACACCTACCTGTTGTTATATATACCTGCTTTTATTCTGGTATTGATATTACTGTTGCCTGTTTTAAAAATAAAGACCGGCTATTTCACGCAGCCTTTTCTTGCTGCAGCGGCTATTGTTTATTATTTATTGAACATAGGAAACAGTTATACCACAGAAAGACTTTTATTGCAAACAAATAGTTTGCAATGGCATTTTCTTGCTCACTGGGCAGGCATTGTTTTACTGTTGTTGCTTATTTATAAAATGATAAGCCTGGTGCGGCAGCAGCATGATAAACTAAAAGAATTATTACCCGCCTTTACATGCATCACCGCAATCATTGTTATAATATTTTTTAGTGTTGAAATAAAGAATATTTATGTGTGGCTTGTTTATCAAAATCCAAACTCTTTTACTGATGCGGAGAATTTATATAACAAAGCAGGCCTAAGTATTGTGTGGGGGTTATTATCATTTACATGCATCTGGCTGGGGATGCGTTATGGGTTTAAGACATTGCGCGTAATTGCATTAGTTCTTTTCGGCGTAACGCTTATCAAGCTTTTTGTATTTGATCTGAAGAATATACCGCCGGGCGGAAAAATAGTTGCCTTTATTTTATTAGGTGTGTTATTGCTTACTGTTTCCTTTATGTACCAGCGTTTAAAAAAACTGATCATTGATGATACTGATGAGAAAGAATAATATTATCGTTCTCACATTAGTTGCTTTTTGTGCCACAACCAATGCGCAAAGTTTTTCTGTAAAAGCAAAATTGGATGCTGTAACTGCAACCGGTTTTTATGCTGTAAACATTACACCGCAATTGAGCAGTTATGTTGCAAAAGACTTTCGCGACCTGCGTATTGCTGATGACAAAGGGAAATTTGTTCCATACATTTTAAGAACAACACAACCGGCTTTCTCGGCACACGATTATATAAGGCTTTCAATAATAAAAAATGAACTGGCGGACAGTGGGCGTTCAATACTTGTTATACAAAATACAGATACAAGAAAGATTTCAATGATCGCTTTGATGTTAAGAAACGCCGCTGTAACAAGAACTGCAACTATCAGCGGAAGCGATGATATGCAATCGTGGTTTACGATTGATGAAGACATTAATTTTCAAAAAGAATTTATAACCGATTCAGATAAATATGTTCAAACAATACATTTTCCAACCAGTTCATATAAGTTCCTGAAAATAGTAATTGATAACAGGAAGAATAATCCTTTAAATATTATTGAAGCAGGTATGTATATTGATGTTGAACACAAGCAGTCTTTATCTTACTTAACGAATCCTGCATCTGCATTTACGCAAACCGACAGCACAGATAATATTAGCTATGTGAAGACCGGTCAACATGCATCTTATCATTTTGATAGAATAAGGTTATTGATAAAAGGCCCGCATTTTTATAAAAGAAATGTAGATGTTATAACAAGCGAAGGCATTTCATCATTTGAATTGGTTTCAGGTAAAGATGCCGTTTTTGATTTGCCTGATTGTAACGACACAAACTTTATTATCAAAATCTATAACGGCGATAATCCTGTGTTGACAGTTGATTCTGTTTTAACTGAACAGGAGAGCAAACAGGCTGTTGCTTATCTTGAACCAGGCAAAGAATATTATTTGCTTATGCATGATTCAACTGCAGTTAAACCTGTTTATGATCTTAGGCAATTTCAGGATAGCATTTCTTATAATATTCCTGCGTTGAATATTATTTCATTTGAAAATATAAATTCAAATAAACCAACTGCAGGAGAAACTTTTTCTTCAAAATGGATATGGCCTGCCATTATAATCATGCTTATTGTGCTTGGATTTTTTACAGTAAGATTGATAAAAGAGGTTGATAAAAAGAAAGCGTAAGAATTATATCAAGCCACGACTTTCAACCTGTCGTATAAATTCTTTTGTCCTTTGGCAGTAACCACAACTGCGCGTGAATTTTTTGTTCTTCTTACCCAGTCCTGTAATAACATTTTGTCTAATAGTGCTGCTGCCAGTGAGCCTGCCATATGATAACGGCGTTCACTCCAGTCAAGGCATGGGCGTAAAAAGGAGCGGCGCTGTTGTTGCAACGCATCTGTATCAATATCCCATTCAAGAAACCATTTTTTGCCTTTAACTGTCAGTCCAAAATAATTATCATCTGCTGCAATGATCCTTTGCTTTAATAACGCATCAGTAATGGCAACGCCTGTTTTACCAGCAAGATGATCATAGCAGGTTCTGCATTGGCGTACCGGAGCAATAATATCATCATCATGCATCATTTTTTTTGAAGATGATGGTATTAATGTATTCAATGCTTCAACGGCGTACGCAATCTCTTTTCTTGCAAATGAATAATAGCGATGCCTGCCATGATTTTCTGCTTTCAATAATCCTGCATTTAGCAATTTGGAAAGATGCATGCTGATGTTGGAAGCTGATGTATCTGCTGCAATGGCTAACTCAGATGCTGTAAACGATTTGCCATCTAATAACGTCCATAAAACAGTAGCCCTTACAGGTTCGGCAATTAATGCGGCGGTTTGTTTAAAATGTTCTTTCATTGCGATCACGTTTCATTCAATATTGAAGTGTTCCTGTTTAAAGATATTTTATTTTGCCGGTATGAAAGAAGCTTTAACACAGATAAAAAAAATGTTTGCCGGTAAATGGAGTGGCGAAGGCTTTGCGAAATTTCCAACCATTGATGATACGGCTTATACAGAGCAACTGGAATTTATTCCTGATGCATATAAAGATGCATTGCTCTTCTCACAAAAAACTTTGTATAAAAACAACACTGATAAAAACGGGCATACAGTATTCTGGGATACAGGTTTTATACTATTGAAAGATGATAAAATTCTTCTGCATAGTGTACAGGTTGGTGGCCGTATTGAAACATATGTTTTAGTAGAAAGCAATGAGAACAGTTTTGTTTTCAATAGTGTTGTTGTGTCAAATGATGTAAAGACGATTGCATCACAAAGGATATTTTTAGTTAATGAAAACAATTTTCATTATGAGTTAAACATGGCTACACATGAAGCATTATTTCAAAATCATTTATCAGCTCATCTTACACGATCAGATTTTTAATAAAAATATACAATGAAAACAGCAGTATTTTCTTCAAATGCACCTGAACCGATAGGACCATTTAGCCAGGCAGTAACTACTGGCAACCTTGTATTTGTTTCTGCACAGTTTGCACGCGATCCTTTCACCAATGCATTTAAGATGGAAAACATCGGAACAGAAACAAAACAGGTGATGGAAAATTTATCTGCAATTTTAAAAGCTGCAGGTATTGATTTTAGTCATGTTGTGAAGAGCAGTATTTTTCTAAAAGATATGAACGATTATGTAACAGTAAATAATGTGTACAGTTCTTATTTCATTGCACCTTATCCTGCAAGAGAAACAATACAGGTGGGCGGTTTACCAATGAATGTAAATATTGAAATATCAATGATCGCAGTTAAATAACAGGAACTAATAATCTCCTTTTCTCAGTTTTTTTCTGCCTTCTTTTACTGATGATTTTTGTTTCTTATCCTGCAATATTTTCTCTTTTATTGCTCTCGGCATTTTGGATGCAATGCGCTTTTTCTTTGGAATTAAAGCCTTGCTTACAACTTCATTCATCTTATTTATAACTGACTCTTTATTACCTAATTGTGTTCTTTCGCTTTGTGATTTTATCAATAAAAAACCATCTGCAGTTATGCGGTTAGAAAGGTTTTGTTTTATCAATTCTTTTTGTTGATCAGTGATCAATGATGAAGCATCGACCAACCAACGGCCTTCAACCATCGTTTCCACTTTATTTACATTCTGTCCGCCTTTGCCGCCGCTGCGGGCTGTTTGAAAAATTATTTCAGTGCTTATATCAATTTCCATAAACCTATCTTTAAAAACTTTAAACAAAATTAATCAACATGCGCGCAGTTATACAACGAGTTTCAGAAGCTTCTGTTACCGTTGATGAAAAAATAACAGGTAGTATTAAAAATGGTTTATTGGTTTTGTTGGGAATTGAAGATGCTGATTCAACAGAAGATATCGAATGGCTGAGCAGCAAAATTATCAACATAAGGATTTTTAATGATGCCAATGGTGTAATGAACATCAGCCTGAAAGATATTAACGGCGATATTTTATTAGTGAGTCAATTCACGTTACATGCTTCAACAAAAAAAGGTAACCGGCCATCTTATATACGCGCAAGTAAACCAGGTGTTGCGATTCCACTATATGAACAAATGATAACGCAGCTTGAAAAAGATATCAATAAAAAAATTCAAACCGGAACATTTGGTGCAGACATGAAAGTGCAATTGCTAAATGATGGCCCGGTAACAATTATCATTGACACGAAGAATAAAGAATAGTTGTCCGAACCACGATTTATGTGATTAAAGGATTATAGAGATTGCTATAAATCATAGGTAATAAGTAACCACGTGTTGCACACGTTACACCAGCTCATGCGTTAGGCGCCTCTTGCGGTTCGGTTCCAACGAATGTTGGAATTGAAAAAATCCGCAGGATATTTTTTCAAAGAAGCGCAGGCAGCGCCGTTGCATGAGCGAGGCCCAGCGGCCTTGAGCGATAAAAAATAATTTGTTTACTTGAGAGAAAAGAAAGTAACAATAACAATTTAGTTGCTTGATATAAACGCAAGCAACAATACTTTTTATTTTTGACGCATGGTATACAGAGCAATCGGGTTAATGAGCGGATCATCTTTAGATGGATTAGATATTGTGTTTGCAGAGCTGGAAGAAAGCCGCGGTGAATGGAATTACAATATAAAAGCTGCAGCATGTTATGTATATAACAATGCGTGGAAACAAAAATTGATCAATGCAAAAAATTTATCTGCATATGATTACTTTTTATTGCATGCTGAGTATGGAAAATATCTTGCAGAACAAGTAAATGCATTCATTGAAGAGAATGATCTGTATCACCAGGTGCAATTAATTGCATCGCATGGGCATACCGTTTTTCATGAACCACAATCAGGATTTACAACTCAACTTGGTTGCGGCGCAACACTGGCTGCATTAACAGGAATCAATGTGGTAAATGATCTGCGCAGCATTGATGTTGCATTTGGCGGACAAGGTGCGCCCATTGTTCCGCTGGGTGAAAAATTATTATTTCCCGGTTTTGATTTTTACCTGAACATCGGTGGCATTGCCAATCTTTCTTTTCAACACGAAAAAGAATTTATTGCATTTGATGTTTGCGCTGCCAACCGTGTGTTGAACATGCTTGCACAGAAAGAAGGAAAAGAATATGATGAAAATGGTGCTATCGCTGAAAGGGGAGAAGTGAACAATGCTTTGTTTGATGCACTGAATAAACTTGATTATTACAAATTGCTTCCGCCAAAATCATTATCGAATAATTTTGGGACTGATGTTGTGTATCCGCTGATAACATCATTCAATTTAGATACTGCAGATGCATTAAGAACTTACTCGGAACACATTGCTCATCAAATAAGCGAATCAGTTCAACAAATAATAATTGATAAAGCTGCTGGCAAGAATCAATTCAAATTATTAGTAACGGGTGGCGGCGCTTTTAATAAAACGCTGGTAAAAAAAATAAACGAAAATTTAGCAATATCATATGTTGAAGTTATTATTGCTGAAAATAATATTGTATTATACAAAGAAGCTTTGATAATGGCCCTGCTGGGAGTGTTGCGCTGGCGTGAAGAAAATACAGTGCTTGCTTCTGTTACAGGCGCATCACGAAGCAGCATTGGCGGAGCGGTTTGGATGGGGCAGGAGGCTTAGCTCAATAAAAAATTAATCAATAACGTTTTAACCCGTAATCGTTTTTCTATGAAAATTTTTCTTACGATATGCTGCGCATTTGTTTTGTTCTCATGCAAACAAAAGTTTGATAACAAAACGTATGAAGAAAATAAAGTGAGCCTTGCTCAAAGAGAAAGCGATAATCCGCAGCAGTTTATAAAATTATCTTCCGGCGATAAGAAAAATATCTTCGGTGCAACCGTTATAAAAGGGAAACTTATAAACACGGCATCTGTTGCCGTTTACAAAAACACGCGCATAAAAACCTTATGTTTTAAAAACGGTATTCGTGTGGAAGAACATGAAGATGTAATGCCTGATGTTATACAACCCGGTGCCATAAAGAACTTCAAAATAAAATATCATTTTCCTAAAGGGACAGACAGCCTTGCATTATCTGTAATGAGTGCCGATACAGTGAACAACAGTGTTGCCGATTCAAAAAAATGAGAAACTGTCGCCGTTAAATAAACCTTTATCACTAAGTTTTATGTGCGGAATTACCAACAACGCCATAAAGCTTAACGTCATAAATGGTGCTGATAATATTGAGCCCATTTCTTTTGCCATTTTATCAATCGCAGTATAATCAGCAGCTACTTTGTAACCATCATCATTGCTCATTAAACCTGCAACAGGCAATGCAATAATTTTTTCGTTGCCGTTATCATCAACACAACTCACGCCGCCTTTTTCTTTAATGATAAGATTGATCGCTTTTAACAATGATTCATCATTGCAACCCACTGCAACAATATTGTGACTGTCATGCGCAACAGATGAAGCAATTGCACCTTGCTTCAATCCGAAGTTTTTAATAAATGCTTTTGCAACAGGCGCTTTGTTGTAACGGTTAACCACAACAATCTTTAAAATATCATTTTCAACATCACTGATTAACTCATTGTTTTTAATACCAGGGGATGAAAATATTTTATTGGTGATGAGTTGCCCATCCAATGCTTCTATAACAGGCATTTTATCATCAATAAACGGAAAGCTGTCAACAGGAACTTTAAGCTCATCCGCACTGATCGTATCAACAGGAAAATTATTGATTGTTTCCACAGGGACTGATTGAATAAAAGTCTTTCCGTTTTCAGCAACAAGTTCACCATTAATATATGTTTGATAAACTTTGAACTCTTTAAGATCATGCACAAGAATAAAATCAGCCGCATCATTTTCCTTCAACAAACCAACATCAGGCTTATAATGATGCACAGGATTTATACAGGCAGCCTGCAACACGTTAAATACATCAATGCTTTTTGCAACTGCGCGTCTGCATAAAACATTTATATGCCCTTCCGCCAAACTATCAGGATGTTTATCATCGCTGCAAAACATTATTTCGTTCGGATGATTATTGAGCAAACCGATCAATGCTTCAAAATTTTTTGCAGCGCTTCCTTCACGTATCAATATTTTCATTCCATACTTCAGCTTATCCAGCGCTTCTTCTTCTGTAAAACATTCATGGTCGGTTGAAATACCTGCTTCAATATATTTTTTTGCATCATCACCGCGCAAACCGGGCGCATGCCCATCAACAGGTTTGTTTAATTTTTTTGCTGACGCAATTTTTTTCATCACTTCATCATCATGCATTAACACACCGGGAAAATTCATCATCTCGCTTAAATATTTTATCTCCGGTTTTTGCAACAGTTGCTCAACATCACTGCTGTTTAAGTCAGCGCCTGCTGTTTCAAAAACAGTTGCGGGCACACAACTCGGCGCACCAAAATTGAATTTAAAATTTACCTGTTTGCCATTCCCGATCATGTATTCAACACCTTTCATTCCGCATACATTCGCTATCTCATGCGGATCGCTTACCGTAGCAACCGTGCCATGCACAACAGCCAATCTTGCGAATTCTGAAGGCACCAGCATGCTGCTTTCAATATGCACATGGCTGTCTATAAAACCGGGCAGCATATATAGCAGCGTTGTGTTTTCTTCGCCTGTTAGTTTTATTGAACTGATCCTGCCATCATCAACAAATATCTCTGCTGCATGTATTGTTTTGCTTTCAATGTTTACATAATTCGCTGTTACAGAAAAATTCTTTTGCATACAATAAAAGTAAGTTGCTTCACTAAATATTAATTGAAGTAAGCAGAAGCTATGATAAATTATTTTTTTAGGTTACCAGCCAATGAACTGCGATGTTTTACGGTTGTGTCACTCCCTTGTGCTACATATCATTGAGCAACAATAAAATTAACGTGAGTTCAGGATAAGATTAATTAAGATCGTCATTTCGAAAGAGCATTACAAAATCATTTTCTTTTACCCGAATCATTCATGCGATTGAGAAATCTTCGGAAATTAAAGTTGGAAACCAAAATGAAAATATCCCGGATTAATCAATTTAGTAAACCCACATTGGATCGATTTATGGATTGAAATTGAAAAATGCTAGCTTAGAACTATTATTTGATATCAAGAATTTTAAGAGATTTCTCCTTACGTCAGAAATGACGCTCGAAGTGCTTTATTTTTTTGCAGTCATCTTAAATTTCATAACGTTCCAATTTAATTTCCTTATCCCGAAGTTAAGTTAGAATTAATATTTATACAGCTCTTTTAAAAACGCGTGTACAAAGCCATTTGAAATATGTTGTTTGAAGTATTGGTTGTTGCGCCGTTTATATATTGATTCATATAACCCGCTTCCAGGTCAACTTTTTTACTGAAACGATAACCAATAGCACAGTAAACGCGGTTTTGATCAAAGATGCTGTTATTTAGTTTATCCTTGTTTTGAATATTGAAAAAGATTTCATTCTGCACAGCAGCAAAAGGCCCTTTGTTGAAAGCCTGTTGTTGTTTGGTTAATGGTATGATGGTTCTTACAAAATAGCGCAACCGTTGTGCAAATACATTTTGCGTTTGTTGTTCAATAAACCTTTGTTCCAGCCTGAAACGGTTTTGCAAAGACACATTTCCAAACTTTGCATTGTTGATGTATTGTTCCCAGATCCTGTTTTCTGTAAGCGAATTTTTTGAAGGCTCAGGAAGTTTGTTATAACTGCCAACATAAGCGTAACCAACAGTTACATTATTTTTTGAATTGAAATGATAGGTAAGGCCGGGACGGATTAAAACATTTCTTACATAATCCCAGTTATCAGCAGAGCGAATTTGCACATCAGCATAAAAGCCAAAATGCTTCGAGAATTTATAGTTATTAAACCACGCAAACCACCCTGTATTTTCATTAATAGTTTGCGCACGTATTGAGAAAGAAAAAAATAAAACAATAGCAGAAATTAAAAAGAACTTTTTGCGCATAGGTTTTTCGCGCAATATAAAATGAGAATGGCTTGTACGGATGTTTAGAAAATATCTTAACTGTTTGTATAGATGTATGGCATCTACCCTGTAATCAGTCTTATTGATTAAGAGATATTGATCTAACGGAATCGTGCATATAAAACGCAATACCCCGGCGTATACACAAAGCCAATGACAGGTTTCCAAAAAAGGAAAATTTGTTTTTAAAGATAAGACAGGCATTCAGGCCCTGTAATACTTTCATGAACTTTTGAATAAATCAACAATTTTCATTCGCTTTTATTCCCGGGTCTTCTCTGTTTTTGTGAAATATTGAACGTATAAGCAAACTTGTACCTGATAACTTATTTCTTCGATATAACTTCGATATTTCTTCGATATAATTTCGATATAACTTCGATCAATTAGATCGAAGATACATCGAAGAAATATCGTATTTTTATCGTAGAAAATATGAATCTGGTACCTTTTAATTCCCTTGTTTTAAGCCTTCGGTGCCGTTTCCGGTTGAAGGAAGCGGTTGTTTTATGACACTTTTAAATTTTTATATTATGGCAGGAAAAAGCAGTGGCATTTTAGGCGACTTTATAGGCACAATAGGCCCTGTTACAGGTTTTATGCGTAATGGGCATAATCTTTTGCGCTGCCCCAACCCCTGAAGGGGAGCATTAATGCGGTATTAAACCGGAGAGTTTTAAAAGTCGTCAGGTTGTGCTTGCTTGTTACTAAAGTCCTGAAGTCACTTGAGATAAAGCAGTTTTGAAATTCCAGTGACACCAGCGACTTTGAGCAACCTGTGCCCCAACCCTGAAGGCCAGCAATAACAACGCGTTCGGGATAACAGCGCCGATGGTATTGCCTCCGCTAAGGATACAGTGATCCTGGTTGCTTATGCGCCGGGTATACAGCAGGCAGTTCCTGGTTTATACAATGGCTTTAGAAAAGACAAAAAAGCAAGCTTAAACGTAACTGCATTAAAAGGCCATGCTGTTGAAACCTGGATTGGTTTTTTAAGTTCTGACGATCTTTGATAACAACAGGTCTTTGTATATGAGAGCTTATCGGAGCGTTGTGATTTGCTTTCAAATTAAGTTCTGACGATCTTTGATAACAACACAAAGAAGTTGCACTGCTTTCTGCAGATTGTTGTGATTTGCTTTCAAATTAAGTTCTGACGATCTTTGATAACAACTACGCGCCATGGGGCAGCAACGATACTATTGTTGTGATTTGCTTTCAAATTAAGTTCTGACGATCTTTGATAACAACGCTGTAACCTTTTTCGGCTTGCTCATCAGTGTTGTGATTTGCTTTCAAATTAAGTTCTGACGATCTTTGATAACAACGGCGACGCCTGAATGAACCACGCATACGCGGTTGTGATTTGCTTTCAAATTAAGTTCTGACGATCTTTGATAACAACTCCGGTAGTTTTGTCCCTGTGGTTCATTCAGTTGTGATTTGCTTTCAAATTAAGTTCTGACGATCTTTGATAACAACTTTTAAAAAAATATGCTGCTATTGCAGGCAGTTGTGATTTGCTTTCAAATTAAGTTCTGACGATCTTTGATAACAACACACCAAAAGAAACAGAAGATGCAACTAAGTTGTGATTTGCTTTCAAATTAAGTTCTGACGATCTTTGATAACAACATATCGTAATAGAAGAAAGCGGGCAAATTCGTTGTGATTTGCTTTCAAATTAAGTTCTGACGATCTTTGATAACAACATTTATTTTCGTCGTTGCCTTTCAACATTAGTTGTGATTTGCTTTCAAATTAAGTTCTGACGATCTTTGATAACAACAGATAAGCCAGCGCGTCACTTTTTGAATTGGTTGTGATTTGCTTTCAAATTAAGTTCTGACGATCTTTGATAACAACTAAAAGAGCATGCTATACAAGTTCATCAAAGTTGTGATTTGCTTTCAAATTAAGTTCTGACGATCTTTGATAACAACGTTATGAATTTGATTTCAAAGTAAAATCTGGTTGTGATTTGCTTTCAAATTAAGTTCTGACGATCTTTGATAACAACGACTACGCACGCGCCTTCTCGGCTTTGCTAGTTGTGATTTGCTTTCAAATTAAGTTCTGACGATCTTTGATAACAACGAACAAGCCTTAAAGCTTTACCCGGTTGCTGTTGTGATTTGCTTTCAAATTAAGTTCTGACGATCTTTGATAACAACAAATTCCATGTGATGAAACGAATGCATCTAGTTGTGATTTGCTTTCAAATTAAGTTCTGACGATCTTTGATAACAACTCAAAATCAGTCCCCGATGATGCTCCTGTGGTTGTGATTTGCTTTCAAATTAAGTTCTGACGATCTTTGATAACAACAAAACGATTTTAAAGCGTGCGTGCTTGTTGGTTGTGATTTGCTTTCAAATTAAGTTCTGACGATCTTTGATAACAACTTCTCTTTTAATATGCCAGCAGCTAATTCTGTTGTGATTTGCTTTCAAATTAAGTTCTGACGATCTTTGATAACAACTTTTTTGACTGCGAAACAACCGGTGTGCCTGTTGTGATTTGCTTTCAAATTAAGTTCTGACGATCTTTGATAACAACTTTGTTGTTGAACGGATTGAGTCAACTGTGGTTGTGATTTGCTTTCAAATTAAGTTCTGACGATCTTTGATAACAACGGCTAAGATCAACGTCCCATAAACCAGGTAGTTGTGATTTGCTTTCAAATTAAGTTCTGACGATCTTTGATAACAACTGAGAAAAATATTTTTCATCATTACTTCTGTTGTGATTTGCTTTCAAATTAAGTTCTGACGATCTTTGATAACAACACATAACCGACGAGTAACCATAAAAGCAAATCACAACTGAATGAACCACAGGGACAAAACTACCGGAGTTGTTATCAAAGATCGTCAGAACTTAAT
>Ga0206973_1110_pt1 | contig 19533 bp, 18 predicted proteins | sample Alteio_BWOrgHeat_83_FD_152927 | JGI IMG/M metagenome (GOLD analysis project Ga0206973, IMG submission 152927) | Enriched cells from forest soil in Barre Woods Harvard Forest LTER site, Petersham, Massachusetts, United States -... | ecosystem: Environmental > Terrestrial > Soil > Temperate forest >...
GCATAATCATTCTAAGGCAATACTAACTTTACAACAAGGTCCCGTTTCATGCTATCGCAATTTATTCATCTCCAGTGTCATACCGAATATTCTTTGGTAGATGGCCTCTTAAGAATTGACGACATGGTTGCAGATGCTGCAAGCATGGAAATGCCAGCTATTGCTATTACCGATCAATCAAATCTATTTGCGATGGTAAAGTTCTATAAAGCGGCATTGGCTGCTGGTATCAAACCTATAATAGGTAGTGATCTGTATATAGAAAACCCTCAGCAACCTAACCAACCCACAAAAGCAATATTCTTGTGCCAGAATATGCAGGGTTACAAAAATATAACTCAGTTGATCAGCAAAAGTTATCTAGAAGGTCAACAATTTGGTAAACCAATAGTACAGCGCGCCTGGCTACAGGAATTCCATGCTGGATTATTGGTTATTGCGAATGCTCGTGATAGTGATATCGCAACTGCACTTCTAGCGGGTAACTTGCAAGCCGCCGCGGATTTGACCACGTACTGGACTAATTTATTTGCAGGGCGTTTTTACCTGGGTTTAACACGCACTGGTAGATCTGAAGAGGACGAATATAATACTGCTGCGATCAAGCTTGCAACAACAGCACAATGTCCCTTAGTAGCACTTAATGAAGTGTGTTTTCCGCGCACTACGGATTATGAAGCGCATGAAGCGCGCGTGTGCATTCACGAAGGTGTGGCATTAGATGATCAAAGCCGTGTTCGCAAGTATAGTTCGCAGCAGTTTTTACGCACGCCGCAACAGATGCAAGAGCTATTTGCAGATCTGCCAGAGGCAATTATAAATACAGTGCAGATAGCGATACGCTGTAATTTAGTATTAGAGTTAGGAAAAGTATATTTACCGAATTTTCCGGTACCGCAAGGATCAACTCCAGAGCAATATTTGATTACTGCGGCACAAGTAGGTCTGGCGAAGCGTTACCCGACATATACAGATGCTGTTTCACAACAACGTTATACCGAGCGCTTGCAAACCGAACTAGCAGTTATTAATAAAATGGGGTTTGCGAGTTATTTCTTAATCGTAGCAGACTTTATAGCATGGGCATTTAACAATGGTGTTCCGGTAGGGCCAGGACGTGGATCTGGTGCCGGATCATTAGTGGCATATGCGTTGCAGATTACTAATATCGACCCATTACTATATGACTTACTGTTTGAAAGATTTTTAAATCCAGAGCGGGTTTCGATGCCGGATTTTGATATTGATTTTTGTATGGCTGGTCGTGATCGTGTGATTGAATATGTAGCCAATCACTATGGCCGTGATTCTGTCTCACAGATTATTACTTATGGTACGATGGCCGCACGTGCGGTAATTCGCGATGTGGGGCGGGTGTTGGGGTATCCGTATGGTTTTGTAGACAAAATTGCTAAACTAATTCCTATGGAATTGGGGATAACACTCGATAAAGCGTTGGCACAAGAAGAACTTTTAAAAAATCGTTATCAGCAAGAAGACGATGTAAAAACATTGCTTGATCTAGCCAAAAAATTAGAAGGTATTACTAGAAATGTTGGCAAGCATGCGGGTGGTGTGGTAATTGCTCCATCACAATTAACTAATTTTTCACCATTGTATTGTGAAGCTGGTGAAACACATATTATTACCCAATTCGATAAAGACGATGTCGAAACCATAGGTTTAGTAAAGTTTGACTTTTTAGGTTTGCGAACTCTAACTGTTATAGATTGGGCGGTGCAAACGATTAAAAAGCGGCAAATTAAACCGGAAGATGCAGATTTAGATATTAGTAAGCTATCGTTAGTAGATGCAAAAACCTTTGCATTGTTATGTGATGTTAATACTTCGGCGGTATTTCAGCTTGAATCACGCGGCATGAAAGATCTAATTAGACGGCTGCATCCGGATTGTTTTGAAGATATTATTGCTTTAGTGGCATTGTTTCGACCTGGCCCATTACAATCAGGAATGGTCGACGACTTTATTAATCGTAAGTTGGGACGTGCAGTTATAGAATATCCACATCCGGATCTAGAGCCAATTTTAAAACCTACGTATGGGGTTATTTTATATCAAGAGCAGGTGATGCAAATAGCGCAGGTGCTCGCCGGTTATACTTTGGGCGCGGCAGATATGTTACGGCGCGCTATGGGTAAAAAGAAACCTGAAGAAATGGCGCAGCAACGCAAATTTTTTACCGAAGGATCTGTTGCGCGTGGCGTTAAAGAGCGCACTGCAACTTATATATTCGATTTAATGGAAAAGTTTGCTGGGTATGGCTTTAATAAATCGCACTCTGCTGCGTATGCGTTGGTTTCTTATCAAACAGCTTGGTTAAAAGCGCATTATCCTGCGGAGTTTATGGCTGCGGTGCTTTCTGCAGACATGGCGCATACCGATAAAATCGTATTTATGATTGAAGATTGCCGTGCTATTGGTTTAAAAATTGTGTCACCGAATATAAATTACAGCGAACATAAATTTACGGTTGATGAGCAAAATCGTATTGTCTATGGGCTTGGAGCTATCAAAGGCGTGGGTGAGGGGGCAATTGACGCTATAGTAAATGTTCGTAAAACTCATGGTAAATTTAAAGATTTATATGATTTATGCATTAATGTAGATAACCGCAAAGTCACCCGTCGTGTGCTTGAGGCGTTAATAAATGCCGGAGCCTTAGATGTACTAGGTATGCATCGCGCTGCTTTAATGGGAAATTTAGAGGCTGCAGTGCATGCTGCTGAGCAGATCCACAAGAATGCAGATTTAGGCCAATCGGATTTATTTGGCGATTCAATTAGCGCCGCTGATTTAGGGATACTGATACCGAATGATTCATTTGCACCATGGTCTGATCAGGTACGTTTGAATGGCGAAAAAATATCCTTAGGGTTATATTTAACTGGGCATCCGATTACGCAATATGAAGCGGAATTATCTCATATTACTACGCACAAAATTAACATGCTGCGCCCTGGGCCTAAAAATGCTAAACAAATCATAGCCGGCTTAATTGTTGCGATACGTACGATGCAAACTAAGCGTGGCGATCGAATGGCGTTTATTACTTTGGAAGATCGAACCGGGCGCCAAGAGGTCGCGATATTTTCTGATTTGTACGACGAGATACGCGAAATTCTTAAAAAAGACAGCTTAGTAATAGTGCAGGGCGAGACAAAGCCAGATGAATATAGTGGTGGTATTAAAGTACGTGCTCTAAAAATTCTAGATTTAGCAACGGCGCGAGCGCATTTTGCGAAAAAGATTCGTTTGGACGTTGATGCGACTCAAGGTTTGGAAGCAGACTTTGTAACTAGGCTAAAAAATTTGCTTAGCACTTATCAACCGGGTCCATGTAAGATAGAGCTACACTTTAAGCAAGCTACCGCTAGTGCAGTATTGCAATTTGGTGCTGAGTGGACGGTGCATCCTGCCGCAGAATTACTTAGTGATATGCAGACGTTGGGTGCAGGTAAAGTTAATGCAACTATTTGTTATGCCTGAAATTACGTAGGCAAGCAGCTGATGTAGCGAATTATACTTTACTAAGCTATTCATATCGCGCTAAAATTGTGGGATTATAATTTAAACAGGTGATCTGAGCATGTTAAGTATGTTGAATAGATTATTTGAGGCATCTAAATTGTTAAAAGAGCGCTATACTCTAGCTAGGCCGTTAAATATGACAGATGAAGATTATGGGCAGCATCTACTGGTACATGTCGAAAATTTTCTAAAAAATGGTAGACACGATATAGCATTTAATATAATAAATAATGACGAGTACTTCAAATGGATTGGTTTTCATAGAGGTAAAATTTTAGATCTTAATATATTCTATAAGAATGCGCACAATGACTATAGCGAAAAAAATTTTAAGAGAACCATTGAACTTAAGATTGGTGAAGTGCTACTAACATTGCCTGAAAAAGTAGAACTAAATGTTGAGCTTAGGGAAGCATATACTCTGGCTTTAATTAGATGGTTTGATGTATGTTTTAGATGTTCTGAAAACTTACGTATTATATTACAAGCCAGACAATATGACGGTGCAGTTAATCCTCAAGATTATAATCCACGGGATGGTATCGTAGCAAGCATGGAAGAATATGTAGAAAAAATTATGAACAGAAATAAACGTGCGTCCATATATACAACAAAATATATAACAACAATTATAAAATTAGATGAAAACTTAAATGTGTGCAAAAAATTCGATGAATTCTTAAAAAATAACAAACGACATGAGTACGTTACTGAGCTTTTTTCTGCTGCTAAAAAGTTATTGGGTCAAGAATCAATTGTGCCTGAAATTACTGAACCTAAAAGGATGTCTCTAACACAATGAAAAAAATGCGTACATTTAATATAGTTTTAGCCCTCACTATATGCCTGATGTCTTGTGGCTATTTTCCAGTGGTTAACGCAGCTGATAACGCACTCGTAAGCCTTAAACAATCGGGGCAGGCCTTTGCAAAAATAGCGCGCGAGGTATCTCCAGCTGTAGTAAATATACAATCGGATCAGACTGGTGGTGACGCTGCCGAGCTTGCTGATCAAGATCTACCCGATGACATTCCAGCGCCGTTCTTGGATTTCTTTAAACAATTCGATCCTAACGGCATGCAATTTCCACAACGTAAACAAAATGTGATTCGTCAAGGATCAGGTTTTATCATCAGTGCAGATGGTTACATAGTAACTAATAATCATTTAGTACAAGGTGCAACCAAAATTACAGTTAAATTGTTGAATAACGATGAATACGTCGCAAAAGTGATTGGTACCGACCCGCAATCTGATATTGCAGTGATCAAAATTGCTGCAAAAAATTTACCTACCGTACGTTTAGGAAATTCTGATCAAACTGAAGTTGGTGAATGGGTCGTCGCCTTGGGTAATCCATTTGGTTTATCGCATTCATTATCGGCAGGCATCCTTAGTGCCAAAGGTAGAAGCAGCGTGGGATTAGCCGATTATGAAAACTTTTTACAGACTGATGCTGCGATTAATCCTGGTAACTCCGGGGGCCCATTATTAGATCTAGAAGGTGAAGTAATAGGTATCAATACTGCTATCTTCAGTCGTTCCGGTGGCTATATGGGGATAGGTTTTGCGATCCCTATTAATATGGCAAAGACTATTATTGATCAATTAATCAAAAAAGGTAGTGTGGTACGTGGTTACTTAGGTATTAAAATACAGCCTTTAACTAGTGATTTAGCTGCAAGTTTTGGAATTACAGATAAGCGCGGTATTTTAGTTGCACAAGTAGAACCTGGCACGCCTGCCGATAAAGCCGGATTAAAGCAAGGTGATGTTATTGTGTCATTAGATAACCAGCCGGTATTAAATGTTGGTGACTTCAGAAATACTATTGCATCTAGTGATCCAAGCACTAAACGTAGTCTGGGTATTATGCGTGATAAAAAGTTAACTCAAATTCAGATTACGGTTGGAAACTTAGATGCTAATGGTAAAGCTGCAAAGTCTAGTAAAGAAGAGCCGCATGCTATAACTAAAATGGGTATCAGTGTACAGACGTTAACCGAAGATATCGCTGGTAAGATAGGCGCTAAAACTGGTGAAGGTGTAGTAGTAAGTAGTGTTAAATCTGGATCTTTAGGCGAGTTTGCTGGTCTAGCGCGTGGCACTGTGATTTTGGAAGTGAACCACGTTAAAGTAAACGATATAAATAAATTCATAGCTACGGTAGATGCAGCCGTGAAAAACCCAAATGCGGTGATCTTACTGTTAGTGCAAGATTCGCAATTGGGCACTAGATATGTTGCGATTAAACTAGGGTAGCGGGGGGGAGCAGATCTAAAAACGCTTCCGCGTCTAATGCCGCCATACATCCAGTTCCAGCAGATGTTATTGCTTGGCGATAAATGGAATCCATTACGTCGCCGGCTGCAAACACTCCTGGAACATTTGTAGCTGTTGCGTCACCAGTAGTACCACTTTTAACTTGTATGTAGCCATTGTCAGACATCTCTAATTGTCCAGCAAAAATTTGCGTATTAGGTTGGTGGCCAATAGCGATGAATACGGCTTTTACAGGTATAATTTTGGTTGCGCCGTTATTAACGTCTTTGATTTTTAAACCAGTTACACCTTGCTCGTCACCAACTATTTCTACGGTTTCGTGATTCCATTCTATAGTTACATTGCCGTTGTTTTGTGTTTTATGAATTAATTTATCTGCTAATATTTTTTCAGATCTAAATTTATCGCGACGATGCACCACGGTAACGTGTTTGGCTATATTTGCCATGTATAATGCTTCTTCAACTGCAGTATTACCACCGCCAATAATCGCTACATCTTGGCCTTTGAAAAAGAAACCATCACAGGTAGCACAGGCTGAGACACCGCGATTCCGAAATTTTGTTTCAGATTCAATGCCTAAATATTTTGCAGATGCGCCAGTAGAAATAATTACTGCATCACAAGTGTAAGTGGCTTCTTCGCCATATAAAGTAAATGGTCGTTTGCTAAAATCTACTTTAGAGATTTGATCAAAAATAACTTGGGTGTCGAAACGTAACGCGTGTTGCTCCATGCGGGTCATAAGAGCTGGGCCTTGTAGTCCTTCGACGTCACCAGGCCAATTATCTACATCGGTTGTAGTCATTAGTTGCCCACCTTTTTCCATTCCGGTTATGATTACGGGATTAAGATTGGCGCGCGCGGCATAAACAGCGGCAGAATAACCTGCTGGGCCAGAGCCTATAATGATTAATTTATGGTGTATTGTTTTGGACATGCTAGAATCTCCTGATCAACGTTAAAGCATCAAAGCATCTTACAGTGAAAATGGGGCAATTTAAAAGGATTATGAAAAAAACAACTAGAAAACAAACTAATCGCGTGATTCCTGAGCTAGTGGTACGTCGTGCCCGTGAGTGTGGTTTTATTGCTTTGAGTGCCTTAGCGATATTTTTATGTGTTGCATTGATTACACGTAATAGCGCTGATCCTGGTTGGTCTAATGCTACTAGTGCCAAGACGATTGCAAATGCTGCTGGATCTGTAGGTGCGTGGAGTGCCGATTTACTATTCACATTTTTTGGTTATGTGGCATATTTATTTCCTGCATTAACAATAGTGGCTGGGGTATTATTATTTAAAAGTTATTCTGACAAACCACGCACGATGCTGTTATGGAGCTTACATCTAAGCGGATTGTTGCTAATGGTTGCCAGTGGTTGTGCGTTAGTAGAAATTGGCTTGCAAAATACTGGTGGTATTATTGGCAGTCTATTGCAAGGGATGTTTTCCAGTAAGCTAAGTACTGCTGGCAGTGTATTACTGTTTATGACATTTTTTTTAGCTGGTGCAACTATTGGTACAGGCGTCTCTTGGGTGCGCATCATGGAGTTTATTGGTAGAGCTACCATTAAATTATTAGTACATTTGCGTGATTTGTTAATTGCCAAATGGCAAGATAGACGTTTAATACCTAAAACTAAAGATAAGATACGCCCAGTGTTGCAAAGCGATTTTGATGCTGCTGATCCTATAGATGAGCCTGATCCTATAGTGGTTAAGCCGGTTGTAATCAAAACGGTGCCTAAGGTAGTTGCAACAGTAGAAATTGCACCGCGGCAAGTAGTCGCTAAAAAAATTATTGCGGGAAATTCTAAGCTGCCGGATTTAGATTTACTTGAAGCAGCTCTACCTAGTGATCCTAAAAAGCATTACTCTCAGGCGGTGCTAGAAAAATTATCGCGTGAGGTAGAAGAGCGTTTGTTAGACTTTGGTGCAGAGGTAAAAGTAGTGGCAGTGTGCCCTGGGCCAATTATTACGCGTTTTGAAATGACATTAGCGCCTGGATTAAAGGTGAGCAAAATTACTGGTCTTGCAAAGGACTTGGCACGTTCGCTTTCAGTTACTTCAGTGCGCGTGGTAGAAGTGATCCCAGGTAAGGCCGTAGTTGGCTTAGAAATTCCCAATAAATATCGTGAAATTGTTAAATTACGTGATGTGTTGGAATCACCACAATATCAAGACAGTGTTGGACCATTAAATATCGCTTTAGGAAAAGATATCTCTGGGATCCCTGTAGTGGTAAATCTTGGCAAAATGCCACACTTGCTGGTAGCTGGCACTACAGGTTCTGGAAAATCAGTTGGTGTGAATGCCATGTTATTAAGCTTATTGTTTAAAGCAACGCCCGATGATTTGCGCCTAATTTTGATCGATCCTAAAATGTTGGAATTATCCATTTATGATGGCATTGAGCATTTGCTTACGCCGGTCGTTACAGATATGAACGATGCTGCCAATGCGTTACGCTGGTGTGTTGCAGAAATGGAGCGGCGTTATCAGGTTATGGCAGCCGTGGGGGTGCGTAATCTAGAAGGTTTTAATCTTAAAGTAGCGCAGGGTATTGCAAATAATAACCCAATTTTAGATCCATTATGGGATCCTAAATCTGGTGGCATAGCATCAAAATTAGAAAAATTGCCTAGCGTTGTAGTCATCATTGATGAGTTCGCAGATATGATGATGGTAGTTGGTAAAAAAGTTGAAGAATTAATTGCGCGGATTGCACAAAAAGCGCGTGCTGCTGGTATACATATGATTTTAGCCACGCAACGACCATCGGTAGATGTGATAACCGGTTTAATAAAAGCTAACGTTCCAACACGAATTGCATTTCAGGTTTCATCGCGTATCGATTCACGCACTATTTTGGATCAACAGGGTGCTGAGCAATTATTAGGTCATGGTGATATGTTGTATTTAGCACCAGGTACCGGGATCCCGATTCGCGTACATGGCGCGTTTGTTTCTGACGAAGAAGTGCATGCGGTGGTTAAAGCGTTGAAGCAAAATAATCCTATACCGCAGTATATAGAAGAGATCTCTAACAGTATTGGCCTGGCTATTCCCGGTATAGATGCAGTTGGCGAACTTGGTGGCGAGCAAGATCCATTGTACGATGAAGCAGTAGCAATAGTAATAGACACTCGCAAGGCTTCGATTTCGTATTTGCAACGTAGGCTTAAAATCGGGTATAATCGGTCAGCTAGATTAATAGAGGCTATGGAGGCAGCGGGGGTGGTTTCCGCAATGTCATCCAATGGCGTACGGGAATTGTTAGTATGAAAAAAATAGTTTTGCTTGTTCTAATGGTAGTAAGTACTGTAGCAATTGCGCAGAGTACCCCGATAAGCGAATTGCAGTCATTACTTGCGCCGATTAGCTCCATGCAGGCTAATTTCAAACAGACTGTGTATAGCGAAAGTAAAATCGAGATACAATCTGCTACTGGTAATATGGAATATAAAAAACCGAATTTATTTCGTTGGCAGATAGAAACACCAGAAGCGTCTTTATTAGTAACCGATGGTCATAAACTTTGGAATTATGATGTTGCGTTAGAACAAGTGACGGTTCAAAGATACACTGCCGACAAACAAATATCACCACTAAGTTTTATTTTAGATGATGCATCTAAACTTAGTGTTAATTTTGTAGTTTTGAAGCTCGCGGATAGTTGCTATCAATTGACACCCAAACAAGACAACCCAAATTTTGTGAATGTAGTCGTATGTTTTCATTCTAAGCTTATTTCTATTGTGAAAGTATTAGATCATTTAGGACAAACTTCGGTGTTTGCGTTTAGCAACATGCAAAATAATCTGCAGATCGCCGACTCCAGATTTAGCTTTAAAGCGCCTGCCGGGGTGGATGTTGTGGGTGATGAATAATGTTAGATATACAAACACTGCGTGAAAATATTGAGGGCATTGCAACACAATTAGCGGCTCGTGGTTATAAATTAGACGTTGCAAAATTTAACGCCTTAGAGCAACAGCGTAAGGCTTTGCAAATAGATACACAAGAGATTCAGAATCAGCGTAACGCCCGCTCTAAAGAAATTGGTCTTGCTAAGTCTAAAGGTGCAGCAATCGACGCTATTATGGCTGAGGTTTCCAAGTTAGCAGAAAATTTAAAATCAAAGGAACAGGCGCTAGCTGATTTGCAGACACAAATTCAGGATTTATTGTTAGATATGCCAAACTTGCCGCACACTTCTGTGCCGCAAGGTAAAAGTGAGCTTGATAATGTTGAGGTAAGAAAGTGGGGGCAAATCCCACAATTTAATTTTACACCTAAAGAGCATTTTGATTTAGCGCCATGTGTTAATGGTGGCATGGATTTTGATGCTTCGGTTAAAATTTCCGGGGCACGTTTTGTAGTTTTAAGTGCTAAAGTAGCGCGTCTGCAGCGTGCTTTAGCACAATTTATGTTGGATGTGCACACTAGCGAGCATGGCTATACTGAAAAATATGTGCCATTGTTAGTTAAGGATCATGCATTGTACGGTACGGGGCAGTTTCCAAAGTTTATAGCAGATCAATTTGGTACCCAGAATGATTTATGGTTAATACCTACTGCTGAGGTATCATTAACTAATATAGTGCGTGAACAAATTATAGAAGATAGCGTGCTGCCGCTTAAGTTTGTAGCACACACCCCATGTTTTCGTAAAGAATCTGGTACTTATGGCAAAGATACTAAAGGTATGTTGCGGCAACATCAGTTTGAAAAGATTGAATTAGTACAAATAGTACGTCCAGAGAATTCATACCAGGCGTTAGAGCAGTTGGTTAATAACGCAGAAACTATTTTGCAAAAACTTGAAATTCCATACCGTGTGGTAAATCTATGTACTGGTGATATTGGTTTTGCAGCCGCAAAAACCTATGATATTGAAGCTTGGCTGCCAGGACAAAATTGTTATCGTGAGATATCATCTTGTAGCAATACCGAGGCATTTCAAGCGCGCCGTATGCAAGCGCGTTGGCGCAACCCGATTACTAAAAAACCAGAACCATTACATACATTAAACGGCTCTGGAGTTGCAGTGGGGCGCTGCTTAATTGCAGTATTGGAAAATTACCAACAGGTTGATGGCAGTGTTAAAGTTCCAGTTGTATTGCAGCCCTATATGGGTGGTGTTACACAGTTATAGTCCCTACAAACTCCCAATAATAGGTTTACATCTACACTAAGCTATGGTAGCATGCTAGATTATTTATGGGGTTATAATGATTTAAATGAGAGGTATATAAATATGTTTTTAATTACAAGTTTTGTTTCTGCTGTTAAGCGGATCGCATTCTCAGTAAGATCCTTTTTTAAGTATATATGGTTACGTTTTAGAGTAGGTAAGGAATTAGCTGATGTTGTTACCAATATTTCGCCAGGTGCAACAACACTTGATTTGAGCGATAGACAATTATATAAAAAAAGTGGTTCACAATTAGCGTCGGTGATTAAATTAACGCCGCCAACGGTTAAAACTTTGAAGTTGTGTCATAATGGCTTTGAACAATTAAATGAAAGTGCACCTATGGAAACACCAGGTGAGCGATTAGCACGAGCGTTTTTAGGTATACTCCCCTCTGTTATAACTTTGAGTTTGAAGGGTAATCATTTAGGTAAAATTAAAAATTTAAATGGACTTTCACTTGCAAAAGAAACAGCAGGAAAGGATTTAGCACACGCGTTTGCAAATATACCTTGGACGGTCAAAGAGCTGGATTTGTCAGAAAACGATTTGATTGTTATGCCAATAGAATGTTTGAAGGAAGCATTTTCTGCGCTTAAGGATAAAATTTCAATATTGCGTTTGGCCTCTAATAATTTAGGTGGCGTTGGCACATCAACAGTAAATCAATTCAAACAATTGCTTGGATTAATACCAGATACGGTTATCACTCTAGATTTGCGAAACAATAAATTTGGCGATAATATGAGTATCGAAGATTTTAGCGAATGCATTAAAATTTTAGGTCCCAATGTTAAAACGCTTGATTTATCAGACAATTTCGAATCAAAAACATACGATGAGTTAATACAAATATTTAATGCTCTACCAAGAACGGTTACAAATTGTATTTTAGGGGAAAAGGCTAACAAAACATTGTTGGAAAAATTATTTAATGAGATCCATGGGGAAATTTCAATTAATACTGTCCCTAATATTGGTGTCGAAGATTTTAAAAAATACCATGGCATTATGGGAAGCATTGTTAAAAAGCTTGGTTTACCGGATAATTTCGAATCAAAAGAATACAAAGATCTGATACAAAAATTTGAGACTATTATTGGAAATACAATACCGATCACATTTTCATATGGTAAAAATCCTCAGGGTTTAACATCAGCTGAAAACAACGCAACAACACGACTGCTATCGTTGCAGAACAAACAAACATTTGTAACTTAGGCAATTTTTTTGTTAAAAGAGTTCCATGGAAGGAGCTAATGGAAGGAGCTAATAATGTCTACCAGATACGGTCACCACATTAAGCTTATGTTTGACTAAACAACTTACATTAAGCTAGAATCCCAGCAGTCACACAATTATGGAATAGTAGTCACTTATTATGTTTATGCCACAATTAAATTACCTACCGTCTAGATTAAAGGGAATGTCTGACAATGATTATGGAGAGTACATAGTAAGATATATCGACGATTACCTAAAAAAAGGTGCATACGAGACTGCAATAGATGTGATAAATCGTGACAATTATTTTATGTATATTGGCTCTGAAGACCGTAAATTTTTGGATCTTGATATAGTACATGCAGGATATAGTAAGACAAATTTTAACAATAGAATTGAACTTAAAATTGGTGAGATATTATTAGAGTTATCGGAAAAAATAAACTTAAATGATAATACACTTAAAGCAACATACATTCAGGCTTTAATTCGGTGGTTTGATGTATGTTTCGGATACTCTAAAGGCTTATGCCGTCTAATACAGGCCAAACAAGACGGTAGTTTACCTACACTTTGTCATGGTTATCGTTTACCAACAAACATGCAAGATTATGTAAAAGATATTATGGGTGCAAATAAACTTGTCTATAGATATATAACACGTATTATAGATTTAGATCCAAACTTAAGTGAATGCGAAGAATTTGATAAATCTTTAAACTTTAGAAAGCGAAAATACATTGTTTGGCTTATTTCTGATGCTAAAAAATGCATGGAGCAAGGGTTAATTGAATATAATTTCTGTAATTTTGGCGCCTTGAATAACATGTCTATCCCTACCTGCAGGCGCCATGGCTTACACTTAAACGGTTAATATTTTGGCAAGAGTTTTGGTGGTGTTTCTGGTCTCGGCGTTCTTGGCCTATCTATTATTGATTCCGGTGCCAAATTCTCTAGTGGTGGTGTAAGTGATAGTTTATCATCAATTGGTAGTTCAATGCCGTCACTTTCTTGAAATTGTTTAAGAAGCCGGGTAATTACACTAGTTTCAGGAATTTCATTTTTATTAACGCTGATTCTAGAATTACTTCCGTTTTCCTGGCTACCTAGAGGTACATCTATTTTTTTACTAATTGTTAAATTATTTGGGTGCGTTTCTACTGAAGATGGATCGGGTTTCATACGTTTATTCATCATAATGATCTACCTTTATTTATTGACTATAAACTTTTATAACCCGAAATTAATCGTTTGACAAGTCCATATATTAAGTGCATATACATCTAACCTCATTAGAACTTTTTTAACTCACCATGGCCTAATATACAGTGGGGGATTGTGTTGGGGAGAAGTGGATGCCAGACTTTGACGTTGTAGATGAATTTAGACGTGAAAATCCTCAATTAACATTGATTGAGCTTGCTGCGTGGTTGGACGCTGTGCGTATTGACGGCTCGGTAAGACAGCTTGGAGGACTTGGTCTCGTAAAGGGAAGGGCATATACGACGTCATTTGTGAAAAGTATTTCGAGTGCTGAAGAAAGATTTTCAATTCCGGCTCGTGATTATATAAAAGCGCGTCTTTCAGACCAAGGGTGGTTTGCTAGGGTTACCAGATACTTTGGCTATGTTTGGATCGATGCTACAGCCACTTCCGCAGTTGCGGGTTTTTTGTACGCTGCGAGTTTAAGACAGTCTGGTTTACAACTATCAAGATTTAATTCTCTTTATCCCTGGTTAGTAACGGCGTTGGGTACCCCATTAAAATTATTACTTGTAGCGGCGGCTATACCGTCTTTTGTTATTTTAATGGCTACGCTGATAGTTTTTACTGTTGTTAATTTACTTGCTTATATTTCAGGAAATGGGCGTCCGCTAGAACAAACTTTAGGCGCGTTAGGCGCTATGTCTGGATCTGTGTTGGGCATTATTGCAACAGTTGCTATATCTAACATAAATCCTATATTCTTACTTAAGACTGTGTTTGTGGATCCTCTTCTTTGTGTGCGCGTTATAAATGAAATAAATCTAGATATAGAAGATGCGGCACTATTTAAAGCTTCTTCGTCACCGCCTACTGTTGCCAGTACACCTTTTGGACCTACCCCTTCTGCTACTCCTGCTCCTATACAAGGAGATCTGGCTTATAAAATTATTGCTACTTTTACAACAACCGCTGGCATAAGAAATGACGCAGTTCTAAAGGCTGCAGAAAATTTCGGCTATGGCTATGTGTTCAAGCGTACATTATCAGAATGGAGTCCACGTAATTTTTCCAGTAAGGGTATTGAATTTACAATACAAAGCGATGGTGTAAAAGATATTTTGGCTACAGCACAGTTTAAAAAAATAAATGATCATAATATTCTAAGCCTGCAGTTTACAAAAGAAGCAACTGTCGATGACAAGCATAGGATACCCGCCGGTTTTAGAAAAATGGTTGAAAATATCGAGCCAGACCCTGATTTCCGAAAGATAGAGGATATCAATTGTGATATCGCAGCTAGCGTTCTGATTGAACCTCCTGCTGATTCGGAGCCTATAAAAGAGAAGGATCAAAAACCGCAACCTAGCCAGAGAGATCTAGATATTGTCTAGATAACTAAATACATCTAATCGGCTTTGGCAACCCAGCAATCAAATTCGCTTGCACGGCGGCTTTATTGGGAAATAACTTGTGTAAGTAAATACTATTGCCTTTATCTTCGCCATATTGCTGTTTAACTGCATTTACTAAGGTGCGTATAGAAGGCGAGGCGTTGTACTTAAAATAAAACTCGCGCATTAAATTAATAACTTCCCAATGTTCAGTGGTAAGTTTAATGTCTTGTTGTTGCGCTAAATATTCCGCAACTTCTGGGGTCCAGTCGGATATATTAGCAAGAAATCCCTCAGAAGTAAGTTTTATATCCATTATACATTTAACACTATATCGTGATTTTTGATCAGCGTAGATATTTGTAAGGCATCTGCGAACTGTGGTTGCAGCATTAAATTTGGATTATTGTATGCTGCTAAGCTACTTTGACAAACATAAACGTCTGTGATGCCAAATAAACTCAAACCCGTATAAGCCTTAGTGAATTCTTTATACATCATAGGATCTGGGTTTTGATTGTTCATTAATTGTAAAACCCCTGGACCTTTAAAGAGTAATGACACCTCTTGATTAAACGCAGCGATAGCTAAGGCAAATTCTAGTCCCTCTAGGGCCAGTGAACTTTCGTAAGGGCTGTGTTGCATAATGATTAAATATTTTTTCATAAATCCAACACACGTTCAGACTCATCACAGCTTGCAACGAGCTCCCCGATGCTGCCAAGATTAAAACCTGGCGCAAGATTAGTAACGCAAATACCACGGCGTGCTGCAGAGGCGCTGCAAACAACTAAGCGTATTTGGTGTGTTAGTGCCAGCTCGGACCACAGTTGCGAGATATTTGGTTCATCAGTGGGCATGTCTATAAAGGCATTTGCAGTATAAGCGCCGTTAAATAAGAAGAATACTGTATTGATGGTATGCCGCTCATTAATCAATGCCTGTACAAGAGCCAACGAGTCATTAACGTTTGTGAGATGGTCGTGACTGACAATAACAGTGAGAAGCATGAGAATTAATTCCGTCAGGGCCAGTGTGTGCCGGCCCTAATCTTATAATTATTAGCGGTTAATTTCTACGGCCGGACAATGCGCCTAGAATCTGTAACAAGCTTAGGAACAGGTTGAACAAGCTTACGTATAGCGATACTGTCGCCATAATGTAATTACGTTCGCCGCCATTAATAATTTGGCTAGTTTGGAACAGAATATAGCCACTCATTAACAGTACGAATGCTGCAGAAACAGCTATTTGTAATGCTGGTACGTTAAAGAACATTCCCGCAATACCTGCTAGCATCGCAATTGCTGTACCTACAAATAAAAATCCAGCCATATAGCTAAAATCTTTGCGGGTAGTCATTGCATAGCCAGATAAGCTAAAGAATATCGCTCCAGTAGACGCTAATGCTGCGGTAACTAGTTCAGGACCATTCGAAAATCCTTGGATGTACATATTAAGGATTGGCCCTAGGGTCAGCCCCATAAAACCTGTTAAAGCAAATACCGAGATTAAACCCATAGCCGAATTAGCTGTGGCACTAACCAGGTATAACAACCCGAAATAACCGCCAATCACTAGCCAAATTGGCATAGCCAGGTTCATGCTGGTGGAGATAAATGCTGTAAAAGCACTGAAAAGCACTGTAAGGGACAATAGGATATAAGTATTGCGAATTACCTTATTAGTCGCCAGAACACTCGGTGCTACCGTAGAAACACTATTAAAATTTTGTTGCATACTCAGAATCCTCCTATTGTGAATTATAACACATAACTTAATATATGGGTTCTTAGCTCAGAGTCAAGATAACTCGCTCTCTTCTTCCTCTAGCTCGTCTACTTCTTCTTCATCCTCGTCCTCTTCCTCATCTTCTTCGTCTTCCTCTTCGTACTCTAAAGCCTCGTCACAAATCAGAGATTGGAATAATAACGTTTCTGTAGTGCCGTTTGGGTTGGTTTTTATTTGAGCAACTAAATCATTGGCTAGATCATAGCCATCTAGTAATGCAGCGCTGATTTGCTCTTCAAAAGATGCAATATTCTTGTCGGTTCCGGTAATTAGTTTATATGGGGACATTTTGACGTGCTCCTGCCTTGATGTTTAATTTAGTGTCAGTCTAACGCATCCTATGGCATAGCTTCAACCACTAGAAATATTTTTTGTTACTAGTTCTATTTTTGATTTGAATTTAGTACACTACTCGACGGAGAGGTGGCTGAGCGGTCGAAAGCGGCGGTCTTGAAAACCGTTGATGGAGTGATCCATCCCAGGGTTCGAATCCCTGTCTCTCCGCCATATAACCATTGCAGCGCAAAGCTTCTAGTCATAGAAAAAAGCCAAATGAAATTTCAAAATATTAAAACAGACTAGGCGCACTCACAGCGCACTAAAATTTTGAACAAATAGATAAATCAGATGTTGCCGTGTATGGTCGTATATGGACCCAGGGCAACCGCATCTTAATTAATTGATATTTTTAGTACTTTGTTTAAAACGTCCTCTCTGAAACTGTCGGATAACGCTGCACGTTGAATTTTACCTGGCATACTATCTTTGACTGAGGCATATTTTTTTAAAGTATTGAGGGCAATATGGTCGCCTTTTCTAATTCGGGAGGCATCTTCTCTAAAAGTAACATCAAGAATCCAGTGCATGCTTTCAATGCCCCAGTGCTTTCTAATAGCATGCATTAAAAATTCAGCGTCACAAGCGCAAGAGCTAATGTAATACCTAGTTTCAGTAACCTTTTTATTCTTTGTTTCACGAGTAGCCTTAACTATTACGATTGTTTCTAGATTCTTCCATTCAATATAATTTAGACGATCTTGCCCTGGTTGATAAGCACTGTAAATAAATGTATCATACATATTTAATCTAATAACCAAGATATAATATTTTCACGCTGCACTCCATCAAACGAAGTCCCGTAACTTTCGTCATCCATGCTTAATACTAGTTTGGGATGCTGATCTTTTACCTCATGCAGCACGCCAAATTCTCTGGCAAAAATATCTTGATTTGCCAAAAGATAACAGACCTGGATATATAATTTTTTATCTTCTTTTGCAGCAATGAAATCAATTTCGCGCTCACCAACTTTACCAATAGATACTTTATAACCACGCCTTAATAATTCTAAACAGACAATGTTCTCTAAAAATTGGTTAATATTTTCTGGCTTATAACCAATTAAAGCATGTCGCAACCCTAAATCACCCAAATAATATTTTTCAGAAATTTCTAGATGCCTTTTACCTTGCACATCATAGCGGCTAATTTTATGTAAAGCGAAGGCGGCGGTTAAATATCCTAAATAATCTTGTACGGTTTCTACGTCAATTTTTATTTTTTGGGATTTCAAATATGTAGAAATTTTATGTGCTGAAAATGTATTCCCAATATTATCTGCTGCATAATGAATAATATTGTAAAGTAGTGTAACTCTACGGATATTATGTCTGGCGACAATATCTTTAAGTACAATAGTTTCAAAAATATCTTTAATTAAAGTATAACATGCTTGATTGTCACCGGAAAATTGAGATAATAAAGGAAATCCACCAAGCTTTAAAAATTTGTTAAATGCCACAGATGGCGCGATATCATTTTTGCCGTGAAACTCAATGAACTCCTTAAAACTAAGAGTGTAAGTAGGAATGGTGACATATCTGCCGGAAATATAAGTTGCCAAATCTGATGAAAGCATTTTTGCATTGGAGCCGGTAATATAAACATCAATATTTTTTTTATGGAATGAAGCAATAGCTTTTTCCCAGCCTTCAATTTCTTGCACTTCATCAATCATTAAGTAACTAGGATTTTTTTCTACTACATATTTATTTAAATCATTATAGTTCTTTAAAAAATCAAAACTTAAATCCTCTTTATCGATATATAGTATAGCTTCCGGAGCTATTTTTAATTTTTTATGTATATGAGTTATGAGCTGGCGTATTAACACGCTTTTTCCAGAGCGTCTAATACCAACCAGTACTTTGATAATATGTTTTCCAATGTACCTTTCAATTTCATGTAGATACACGATACGCGGATGTTCGGTGCTTTTTGTTTTTTGCATAGTTTAGACTATAACCGAAATTATTCAAAAAATAAAGGAAAGTTTCGGTTATAATCTAATAATTGTTTTGTTGCTATGATGAGCGCCAAATGCAGTTGTAATGATAACCAAGTTATTTTATGCTAAAACACAAGGCTGTTTTAGCATTGGTAGCGCTAAAACAGGCGGTGGGTTGTATGGAAAAAGTTTTTTCTCTGTTCCGTCAGCTGTATACATGGTGGATTTTTAACCATTTTTTATAAAAAATGGGTGGATTTTCAACCAAGAAATAGCTATAATATGGTGGATTTTTAACCATTTTGGATGAGGTTTTGTTAAGGTTTATTGATCTGGAGTTAGTGCGTTGGTCAGAAAATAGCAATCGCAAACCTTTATTGCTTCGCGGCGCGCGGCAGGTTGGTAAAACTTTTGCGGTGCGAAATCTAGCTGACTCCTTTGATTCATATGTTGAAATTAACTGTGAAGAATTAGAGGCTGATTGTAAAATTATTTTCGAGAAAGATCTTAAACCAAAAAGAATTTTACAAGAACTTTCACTATTAAAAGGCATCGCTATTATTCCAGGAACGACGTTGCTTTTTATAGATGAAATCCAAGTC
>Ga0206973_1111_pt1 | contig 19508 bp, 12 predicted proteins | sample Alteio_BWOrgHeat_83_FD_152927 | JGI IMG/M metagenome (GOLD analysis project Ga0206973, IMG submission 152927) | Enriched cells from forest soil in Barre Woods Harvard Forest LTER site, Petersham, Massachusetts, United States -... | ecosystem: Environmental > Terrestrial > Soil > Temperate forest >...
GCATTTAATTATTCCGAACCGCAAAATAGAATTGAATACTTCAATAGTGCTGCTGCAGCAATGATACGTATGCCTAATGATATGATCCCAGAATTTGATATAATACATGAGCATACATGGCTTACAGGTTTAACAGGATGCATTACAAAAGAATTTGAAAACTTACCACTATATCAAGACATAATTAAATCTGCGAACAGACCTCTAAAAAAAATTCCATATGTAATATCCACTGTGCACATGTTACTCAGAGGAGAAAATGGTGGTTTAACATCAAAAGCATCCGTACAATCACTATTATCGTCCGTAGGTCTGCCAGCAAACTTTGCCACTCAATTTCCGAATCATAGTAACGATATTAATAAAGACCACATCAAACAAATAGCAATTGCCTTAATATATTCAGATCATGTCACAACCGTATCTAAAGGTTTAGCCGCAGAAGTAATTAGAGGTAAAGCCGAAGGCCTAGATGGCCTGTTTAGAGAACTGCATTATAATAAACGTTTAGACGGCATAACTAATGGTATAAACATTAAAGATTGGGATGCAACAGATCCCCAAAATTTACAGCAATTTGCTTTTGATCTTAAAAATATAAGTGCCAGTAAACAGCGTATTAAGAACTATTTAGCAACTAAATACCCAAGTTTAGATCCAAATAAAAAATGGTTTATATTTATCGGCCGCTTCGCCAATGAAAAAGGCGTAGAATATCTACCAAGTCTATTAGAAGCAGTACTCAAAGCCAATGGTAACTTAATTATTTTGGGATCGCATGTAGTTTATACTATAAAAGACGGTCAGTATATTCCTACTTATAAAGAAGAGATAGATGCTTTAAAAGTCAAAGGGTGTGTAGTTATAGATAACGCCGCAGAACAAAAAATTTGTGGCAAACAATTTCGTGCCGCGTCTGATTGTGGTGTTAGCTTGTCAAAAAATGAGGCTTGTGGTCTAGTACCAATGGAGCTTATGATGTACGGCTTAATCTCGGTAGTGCCACAAATCCAAGGCTTACCTGATACTGTAAAAGCATTAGATGTAGTCAATAATACAGGTACTGGTATATTATATAATGGTGATCCAAAAACTAGAACACAACAACTTGATGCTGCAATTTTAGATGCAACTAAATTTCTTGAGATTAAAACTAAAAATAACTCTATAGATACTATTTTATTAAATATAATTAATACTGCAAAACAGTATGACTGGACATCTAATCCAGTTAATGAATATGCTAAACTTTATAAAAAAGTAACACAGCGTGAATTATTGACTGCTGAAGCTATTAAGAGACAGCATATAAATACAGCGCGGGTTTGGGCTATTGGTTTTAATAAATGTGGCACTACAACGATATTTAAGTTTTTTCAGAAAAATGGCATACCATCTATACATAATGGACGACAAGGCAGCTTGGCTAGCAGTATTTATGAAAACTATATAAATGGTGATCCTTTGCTATCTGAAGAGTATAGTGAATATAAAGCTTTTTTTGATATGGAAAATATTTACGCAAATCCGCCAATTTATATAAACCTTAATTTATTTAAAGAGTTAGATGCTAACTACCCTGGCAGCAAATTCATTCTTAATACGCGTCGCAAATTAGATTGGATTGAAAGTAGATGTTCGCATGTTGATCCAATCAATAATAGACGCTATATAGATGTGTTATGTGAAGCTTACGATGTTAACGAAGCAGAATTAATTGAACGTTGGAATCAAGAATGGGATATGCATCATGCAGAGGTTCTTGAATACTTTAAAGATCGACCCCAAGATTTATTAGTATTTGATATAGATAAAGATGGCCCAGAAAAAATTTGTGAATTTTTTAAAGATATGTATGTTCTAGACCCAAGCTTATATGGCCATCATAATAAAACACCAGCGCCATGCAGACCATGCTGCGCAGCTTAACTAAGGTGCTGGTGCACTAGGCATAATTTTATCTAAAATTACAGGGTTATTAATTGCTGCATGAGCAACAGCACGAAATAATCCCTGATCGTGATCGCCAGAACTTAAGGCCGTAAATTGTAAAATAGCCCGCCCCTCTTCTGGAGAAAATCTAGTATTAATATCTTTAAATACCCAAACTAAACCTTCTGAATTACAAACCCCGACGGCAAAAGTTTGATTCAACCAGATAAATTCATCATTATTCCATAATTCCTCGTTTTCAGAAGGGTTTTTGCGCGATGAATTAGGTGTTAATTTGTATACATATGTATTATCGTAGCCATAACCACCGTAGCCATAACCACCATAGCCATAACCACCATAGCCATAACCACCATAGCCATAACCACCATAGCCATAACCACCATAGCCATAACCACCATAGCCATAACCACCATAGCCATAACCACCATAGCCATAACCACCGTAGCCATAGCCACCGTAGCCATAGCCACCGTAACCACCGTAGCCATAGCCACCGTAACCGTAACCACCGTAGCCATAACCACCATAACCTGGCGGATTAACGATTGGCGGAATACATTTCTCTAAAAGTAAGCCATTAAGAATATCTTCTAGTAATTTAGTGGCGGCTAAGCTAACAGAGACATCTTCTACTTTTGTAAGTGTAAAAAGATCTTCTATAAATTTACGCCCGCAGCGTTGTATCGCTGTGGTTAAATTACCATCAACACAACTACCAACATTACGTAATATCTCTAAAATTGCATCTCGATTTTCATCTGGCAAATCGCTTTCCATAGCATGGTCCTATATAAAGTTTTTTAATTACAAAGATCATAGTATACTTTCAAGTTTGTATATTGAAAATACTTAACGAGGTCATAATGTACTGTAGTGTCTTACATGTTGCAATAGAAGGCGGTCCCGCGACATTCGGCGGACTTGGTAATGTTGCCTCACAAATGATGGTGGCACAAAATCAGTTTAAATTAAACGATCAACATGCATTTGATGCTAGTATCATAACTCCATACTATCCGACTTTATTCAAAAGTTATAATGACAAAATCCAAATAGCCGAAATACAGCATGTATATAATAACACGTTAGTTACATCTAAAATTTATTTAAAACAACATAACGGCATTAAACATTATTTAATAGAACCAGCAGATGCTTACAAATATTTATTTAATATAAATGCATTGCACGATATATATTTAGATACTGAAGCTAGTCTATTTATAGAGCGTCTTAAATATTATAACGGCGCAGTAGCGGCGTATGTTGCTAATGGCCCAATCGGCACTAATCACCCCAATCCACAAATTTTACAACTACATGATTGGCAGGCGGCCCTAGCTCCCAAACTATTAACCGGGGTATATAATAACACTACCATTAAAACCGTATTTATGGTTCACATAGACAATTGGGATCGCGGCACCTACCCTGGATATTGTTTAGAAGGCATTGGTTTAGAATACTTGCCAGAAACCTGTATTCTCAAGGCAATGGGATTGGCAGCAGCAGATCAAATAGTAGTGGTGTCGCCACGATTACTAGAAGAATGTATCGATACTTACAGCGATGATCCTGAACTAGAATATTTACGCAAAATATATACCATTGCAAACGCTCGCAAAACCGCAATTGGAATCACTAACGGCATAAATTACGCCAATTATTGTCCAGTAGGTAAGCTTATTAGCGATCCTCAAAATATTTATACAGAAAAACTGCGCCTTAAACAACAACTAGCAACTATGTTAAATGGTTCGCGTGGCACTTGGCGTATAAATCCTGACTTACCGTTAATTTTATATGTAGGTAGATACTCGCCAGAAAAAGGCGTTGATACCTTTGAGCAACTAATACAGGCACTCCATGGCAGAGCTATTTTTATAGGTATTGGCCGCAGTATCACAGATGACGTATACAACGTTGTTTTAAATTACAGCCGCCAAATGGATAATATATTCGTAACTTTTAGCGAAGCAGAGCAATCGCGATTTTTACAATTAGTACGTGCAGCAGCCGATTTTATATATGTGCCATCACGTCGCGAAGCCTGTGGTTTAGTAGCTCCAGAAGGTTTAGCCAACGGTGCCATCTGTATTACAACAGGGGTTGGCGGCATACGCGATTTAATAACCACATTTGATTATAGTGATCCAAACAATACTTATGGTAATGGTATATTCTTTGAAGTATTTCCGGAGGGTGAGGAAAATCCTGATTTATATAAAGCCATCGATCAAGCTTTGCTACTCTGGGATTCATTAACACCAGCACAAAAAAATGCCATGCAGATCCGCATCATGCATGAAGCAGAGCAATTTGATTGGCAAGCCCCGGGTGGCTCTTTACAAAAATATTTAGACGTATTTATAAAGTTATTAGAGCCAGAAAATTTGACTCCTAATTGTGTGCTAAAACCAATATTCCAACCTTAGCAAAAATACAGTGGCATTATGGTAAAGGCCGCTTGGCTTTACAACATACTGTAAGTCTGGGCTTAAATACCAATTATCGCAAAATCTAATTACGTATGAAAGTTCATATACTACTTCGCTTGGTAAATTATATAGCCAAATTTTGCCGATACCAGCAGATAACCAATCGTTATTATTATTTAAAAAAATATTATTAGAATTTACGCCGAGCGTTAACGAATATGGTATATATTTGGGATCTTCGTTACTGTATGCAAACTGCATAAAAGCAACCATGTCGCGATTAGAGTCGGTACGCCAGTCTTGTTGGCCTATAAAATAGGCACCCAGAGCATTATTATAATTTGGTGTAGCCCCTGCTTGATACAACCATGCTCCGGCCTTTACGGCAAAATGCGATACTTTGGTACCTGCTTCACTAATTAACATATAACCGTGATACAAAAACGTATGTAACTGTTGCGGATTACCTTGATACAAACCTAATAAAGCGTAATTTTGATTATTGCGTAGCTCTACCATAGCGCCAATACCAGGGTATGGGAATGAAGCTAATTGTGTATTTTTATCTAACGCCATAGCATTAACAAAAGCGGTATTATATAGATAGCTCGCCGCTTCAGTAATATCATAATATGTTTCCAAGTCCATTATACCGATGCGGCCAGTTATGTATGGCGCCAGATTTGTTTCATAAGATAGGTTAGAAATACGAATTTCACGCTGCACATTTAGCAATGTAGTGCTTTGAATGGCCGCGGTATATGAGCTCTGTGATCGGTTATGTGTTGCCCCTAGCACCCCTAATTTGTAGATACCGTCTGGGACATATTCAGATCCAAAGATAGGATAAGTAGCAGTAATTCTAGTGGCGCCTTGCAAGATATTGCCAATTTTTTTACCACCATGCAAATTGTACACGTCTTCTAATTTGACATAGCCGGACCAGGTGCCTCCAGCAGCGAGTGCTGCTGGAGATAGAATCAAGCATAGTATTAAGCGTAGAGTTAAGTGTTTCATGCGCTTACTCTACAAGGTATTAGCGCTGCTTGTCTAGCTAATTCATACGATTAAATTCTCTTACAAGTCTACTATTCTCTACTCTTTTGACTCCTTTGGTTTCTTCAGTCTTCTTATGTTTACTCTTTAAATCAGTCTTCTTATGTTTACTCTTTAAAATAGTCTCTTCCATTTTTGCGTAAGTAAGCATAGGTTTACCAGGTTTTTTATCATCATTAAAAAAATCACGCTGCGACTGCTCAAGCAATTCTCTAAGTTCTTGTTTATTAGTACGACTGTCACACAACTTTGCTAATGCACCAGCGCATGATGGTAGCGATTCAGGGATTGGAGCATCATTATTATGCATATCAAGAAGACCAGCTATTATTATATCAGATCGTTCTTTCTCATTTGGAATAGAAGCCTTAACTTCTATATTTTCATCCCACATATCCAACAGCAAATCACTACCTTCTTTTAATGCTGATTTTTCAGTTGCACCAATTATAAATAACAGCCCATTTTCATTAGATAATTTTTCCAAATCACCTTTTTTAAGAAAATCTATATTGTCTATAACAAGTAAACATTTTTCATACGAACGTATTTTTTCAGATAGTTTCGGTAAAAATGTTTTTATATCATCTATCTTTGCTGCATCAAAATATAAAGTAGGACCAACGGAATTATTTGTTATAGTGTTTATGAATTTTTTAGCAGAGAACCCTCTAAATAAAACACGTTTTAAATTATTTTCAAAATTAACACGAGCATTAATAAATCTAGTATCAAAAAAGTTTTTCAATGTAGTAATTTGCTCTAATACATCTTTTTCCAGGGTTAATAATTCAAAATCTTCAATAAGTTTAGGTGGATCAATATTTTTAAATACCACTTTTAATCCAGGGACGTCTTTTGATGTAGTGGCATTTATTCTCTTAATTGCGTTTTTAAAATCTTCGATAGTTATAATTGTTTTGTTATCTTCATGGTTATCTGCCACTGCATACACAAAAGCATTCAAATCCCTTGGTGACATGCCATAAAAGTTTTCTGCAATCTTTGCAATAATTTCTGCACCATCTTTAATACAATAGTTTTTTAACTTGTCTTGTAGCATTCTATTTATTGTCTCAGTATTTGGATGTCGAAAATATATCGGAGATCCAGCTCTGCTTTTAATGGGTTCTTTAAGATCTTCAAAATGATTCGTTGCACCGATTACAAAACATTGAGTCCCTTTTAATTTAGTAATCTCTTCCTGGAAAGCGTTTATAGGGCCGCGATCATGTTGCGAATTTGCATCTTTTTCGTTACTGTGAAGTATAGAGTCCAATTCATCAATAAATATGCACACCGGGGTTCCGGATTCTTTGGCCAGCTTGAATAAAGCTAATATTCTATTTACATGACCACCAACAATACCGTCACTCTGGTCAGCTTTCTTATACGTTAGTACTCTAATATTTTCTTTTTTCATAACGTTAATTATGGTCTCTGTTTTCCCAAGCCCTGGTGGGCCATCTAAGACCAAAAGACGACGATCAGCACTGGCAGCATCAGCGGCACCATTTTTTACATTATTAATAAACTTTTCTACTTGATGAACCTGTTGTTCTAAACCGATAAGATCAGGGTATTTGCCATTAATAGCCACCCTTAGCAAACTATTATTCTCATTTTCTGAATTCACAACACCAAAAGCGGTAACCCCAGCAGTATCACGCTCATAAGGAGAAACTCCTGAACCGATGATCTTAACCACTGCCCCTACATATTTATATTTGAGATGTTGAGGAACATTTATTTTTTGTAAATAATGCAACCAATTTTTACCATCCTGTAACTTATATTTAGCTAAATCGGCATTATTAGCTATTATCAAATCCAGTGCGCCTTCCAAAGATATATTATTTACGTTAGCTTGAATACTTATTTTTTCTACAAAATCTTTTTGCGAGGATTCTGACGTTTGCAATGCCTGCAGCCTTTTTGCTTCATTTTCTGGAAAATTTGCAATATATTGAGCACGACTACTCAGGCCAGATTCATAAATAAGGAAGTTTAACAGCTTTTTTACAGATTTTTTTATTGCGGTATAACTGATATTTTGCGGCAGCATATACCTAAATACGGCACCAGGACTTATAGTAAATATACCAAATTGATATGAGTCGGTATCAATTCCAGTACGAAATTCTAAACTGGGATTTGGGTTTTCTACATCAACCGTGTCATCATCTACTTCAAAAAATTGTTTGAGTGGCCGATTCTTGGCATGCTGCGCAATTCCAAACTCATCAATTAAATGATCGACTATGGCTAGAAAAATTCTTTTACCCACATAGGTTACAGGAGTTGCTATTATACTAAGAACCGTACTAATTATTTTAAATGGCAACCAACTATAACGTAATGCTACTACAGCGGGAATAAAAAACAAGGCAGCCATTAGAGGTGCCCCAGAAAGAACTAATTGAAAAGCCTCAATAAATAAAACAACAGCAACTAAAAACGCCACTGTTTTTAACATAGCTTTGAGTGCAAATATAACAGCAGCTTTGGTGAGCATAGATAAAGAAAATAATTGCGCTTTGATATATGCCTTGGGATTTTCTTTTATCTGATTATAATGCGTTTTGAATAATTCTTTAAATCTCTTTATTCTGTCAATCATACAAGCCACCTAACTACTATGTGATATACTGGATATGATGTTATCAGAACTAATGATTCGATTCAAGCTAGGTTTATGAGTTGTTATGCAGAATAACCCATAATATGGTATTATAAGCTTTTAAGCCTAACTGTAAGGAAACATTATGAATTTTACAAGCAATCTGCTAACTACCACAATGCTGGTAGCCGCACTATCGCCATTTTCCGCATTTGCCGCAACAGAACTAGAGAACGTTAAAGCCGACATGAAAGCAGCCGGTGCCAAGGTAGCTACAGCTGCAGAAGATGCCGCGATAACTACCAAGGTTAAAGCCCTGTTGGCAGTAGAGGCTGATGTTCGCTCCTTAAAAATTAGCGTGACAACTAAAAACGCTGTTGTGCACTTAGAAGGCACAGTGGATACCCGTCTCCAAGAATCTCGCATCATCGAATTAGCACAAAGTGTTAAAGGCGTAAAAGACGTGGATGAATCCAAGTTAAAAGTCACTAGCAGCAATAACTTTTTTGAAGATGCACTAATTACTGCTAAAGCCAAAGGCAAAATCATGCAACTAGCTAATGAAGATAAAATTGCTAAAGGCTATGACTTACACGTTGAAACTACTAATGGCGTAGTGCATATTTTCGGCAAAGTCACCGATCGCAACGATATCGCTATTATTGAGAAAAGCATCGGCGATGTCAGCGATGTAAAAAATGTTGAAACTAATATCGATGTAGTTAAGCAATAAGACTACTAAATATTGAGCCTGCGGTGATTAGGTTGTTGCTCGACAGGCTCTTTTTCTATAAATACCTTTATGTTTGGGCCAAAAACCGCTTTTACATCCTCTCTCAGCGTGTCTGCTTGAGCCCCGGCTGATTTATCTGAAAGTCCTATTGTAAACTCAGCATTTTGTATGGGATCTTTACTAACCTCAAGATTTTTATTTATCAAGCGTAACAAAGTCATAGTTTGATTATTATCTAATGGCAAATTGCCAAATTTTATATCTACCGCATTAGAATTGTTAGGATTGAGCTCGACTGTGGCAATGGGAACATTTTTATTTTGAGTGCTGTAAAAAATAATTGATAACGGTTTTTTGGTATTTTCGTCAATAGATATTACTTTCACCGCAAACTTAGACTCTTCTGCCTCTTGAACTATATGGTTTAACGAAGGGGCACGCGACATATGCAATGATAATTGCGAAGCTCCGATCTTAGGACGCTTAGGTAAATGCGATGGTAACACATTTACCTCTAGTCTTGGATGTTTCAATGTAGGTTTAGAATCATTTTTGTATCTATTTAATAACTCATTAACAGCAATTAAATTATCTGCAACATTCACCGGGGTCTCAATATTGCGAGCCACTACAACCTCAAAGGCGGCTAATAAAGTCTTACCAGAAATCAATCCAAATTTTTTAAAATCATTATAGCCAATCGTATGTTGCATCAAATCTTTAATGCTAGGATCGTTAGTTGCGGCGATAAAAAGATCTCTAACTGCATGTGAACAATTATCAAGCACAAAACTATACTCCTTTCCGCCCGAGTCAATTTTCTGTTTAAACTCAACCATTTTTGCAACTAGATCATCTTCTACAAAGCCATGCATGCCTAACTTTACTTGATCCTTAGTTAACAAACTGGTTTCTATTGTCTCTTCAGGTCTTAAACCTATAGTACCTTTGGTGTTATTAAAATCATAAACAAATTGATCCATTGTTAGCTTATTGGAAGGATCAAGTTTTTTCTTTAATTCAGACACTTCATTTTTTACAGCGCTAAAATATTTTTCGCGCCTCGCATCCGTGTTTGCTTCAGCATTATTTGGATCTAGATATCTTTGCAATAATAAATTTAGTTTTAGTTGAAAATCTTGAATAATCTGAGCTTCCTCCGGAGTATCTACTTTTACTACTGACAATGGATTAAGTAATAATTCTGTAGGGTTGGCGCGAGATGGATCCAAAGGTGAATATACCGTATTTTTTTGTTGATTTATTAGCGACATATTTGGTGCTGGAGTCAATAACTGTGCATTTAAACAATTAATTAAATATGACTCATCGAGTTTACTGCCAGGATTTAATGGATTAGATATAGATGGGCCATAACTAAAGTGTATTTTATATACCCTCAAACCATTATCGGTAAATGTTTCACATGGAATCCCAGCTTTTATAGCTTTATCATATGATAATTCATTCGTAGTACAGAGAGTAGTAGCAACGTGGCTAGAGGTAACGCCTTTTGCAAGTGCGTTCAATCCGCCTTCTAGTCCTGCGTCGCTCCTGTCAGCTCCCCAAATGCTCGTTACTGTATATGGATAATTAGCCACAAAACCACCCCAATATATACCCCACATGTATTAGAGTGATTCATTACCAAATAGTTCCCCTACAGCTGTATAATGATACAGATAATTACTTGTGTTTTGGCTGCGGTGCAGCTGAATTGGGGGTTGCTGCAAATGGATTGTATATAAAGCTCATAAGCGCATCTTTGAAGCTGCTTAAACCCTCCTGTAGCTTGCTAGTAAACATACTAGTAAAGGATGGTGCAGACGCAATGCCAGGGGCTATCTTAGGTACTTTGCCTTCATTTTCGCGCATAATACCATCTAAAATTTCTTCTAGTGGTTGATCGAAATATACCAAATCTAAAATTTCATCTTCAATACCAATCTGCTGCAATGCAGTTTTAGCTTGAGCAGAATATAAATGATTGAACTGATCAGCACCCTTTAACAGTTGATATGATTTAACGTAACACACCGTGGCCATCACTACAAAATTGTCGGCCACAGAAAGCAAATCGTTGCTAGGAACAATCTTTAATTCATAGTCATGTGCTAATTTATGCGCCAATTTTGTATAAGGATGATCAGTCATCTGCTTGATCATGAGCTTACTTTCGGTGCTGCCAATTTTTTCATATAAAACGTGAGCCATAGCTACATATGTATTTCCAATTTTATTTAAAAGATTTGAACACTTGCCATTTTGTTTTTCAGACATAAAAGGTATTGCGGCGGTAGCCACTTCCACGGCTTGACTCAGTTCCCCTTGCAATAAATACAATTGTGACTCAATTTGTAAACATTGTGAAATGCGTGTTCCGTCTGATCCTAAAGTCGGATACAAAGTATCTAATAATTCAAATACTTCATGCGTAGTGCTTTTCATATGTTGTTTTAATTCAACTGTTTGCTGACTCGTACTCTCAAATTGATATTGAATATTTTGCGCTTTAACGGCAGCCAAATCCATCTGCACATTGCGCATATGTGCTGTGGTATCTAAAGTACTACCAATTTTTATATGCAGATCTAAAGCACGTTGCAAATAATTAATACATTCCTCCGGAAACTTATTTAAAGAACCATCGGTATTATATGGTTTAAAACGCCGTGCAATTTCTGCACCACGCAAACTCAATAAGTCAGCATATTCTTGAGTATTCTCTAAATGATTATCATGGATAAACTGTTCTGCCTTATCGTGCCACTGGATACAAACTTGTGACTGATCAGCAAGCTCATTAAAATTAGCAATGCAAAATAATAATTGTATAATTTTAGCAGCAAGGATCTTGTCATGTTGTAATTTGCCGTTAAACTCATCAACATAAGCAGTAGCAAAAATAGTCAGCGGCTCAATAACCTCGCGCACTGTTTTAAACACAGCGGTGTTATCAATACTCACATAGTATGCTTTTAGCACTACGTCTGCCAAAGAATGCCAAGCTGCTAACTTTGCATCCGGGCTTTCAGTATTTTCAAAGTTACGCAACAACAATTGTAATTCCGCTTCAGTATCAATTTGGTTTCTATGCAAGGTTTTTGCATATATAATTGCCGCTTTTTTTTGTGAGTCAGTAAATTCAGGATTATCCGTTAATGCCTTTAGATCTGCTTCGGAAAGTTGCATTTTTTCAGTCAGCATATCAAGAAATGCTTTTTTGCCAGCTTTATGTGTCATTAATTGCTGCAACGCAATTATCAAATTTGAATTATTAGCCATATCGACCTCTACAACTAGTTGTTGCGGTTATCGTATACTAGAGATATCTAAAAAACAATTCGCGAATTATTTGCTACATTAATTCAAATTAGCTTCACAACTAATTATTTTAATTTCCAAAAGTAAAAGTATAAAGTTCCAACCCAGCTGCAGCCGCAGTTATCTCTATAATGCCATCAACTGTCTGGGGTAATTCTAATAAAGTGTATAAATTGTGCGTTGTAACCTGAATTGTATGTTTTTTATTGTCATATTCAATAGTCACTGTAACTGAATTTTCTGCAACCCCCATAACTGCAAATATTTTTTTAGCAGAAAAATGTAATTTAATAGCGGCATTAGGCGCAGCGCTGACACTTTTTTCCGCAGCAATAGTCCATTCACCTTTTAAGGCCCAAGCGTTTTTAGATAATTCGTCAGGAAAACTATAATTTGCAATCTGATCTTTAACTAGCGAACCTATACTAGAAAAATTGTCAATTCTTGAGTAGCCAAGATATGTCTCTGGAGTTTGAGATAAATTATGCTCTGGCTGGTTAGCATTCGTAGCAATCGGATCTTTTATTCCCAATAAAAAACGTATGTTATTTTCTGTAACATCATAATTACCTTCTCCAAAATGTTCGTATACTATGTCACCATTGTGGTTAATTAAATAATGCGACGGCCAAAATTGATTGTTATAATTCTTCCAAGTTGCAAATTGATTATCTAAAGCCACTGGATATTTTATTCCATATTGCTGCACAGCCATTTGCACGTTGTTTAAGTCACGTTCAAAATCAAACTCTGGACTGTGTATACCAATTATTTCCAAACCCTGAGCATGATACTTATTGTACCAATCTAATAAATACGGCAACGTCCGAATACAGTTAATGCAAGAATAAGCCCAAAAGTCTATGAGAACTACCTTACCCTTAAGTTCTGAAATTTGTAATGGCTTGGAATTAATCCAGTTACTTATACCTTTAAATTCTGGGGCAGGAAACGGCATAGCTAAACCATCTTGTAATTCTACGCCAAACTTATTGGCGCGTATCGCGGACTTTACGGTAGGTGCAAATAATCCTGGCGCATAAATCATAGCTATTACCGCAATTATAATTATAGCTCCTAATAATTTACGTATAAATACTGCGTGAATTTGAAAAAATTTTAATTTGGCTGATAAAGCACGACCAAATAATACAATAATCAACATAGGGATCGCTGCACCTATTGCAAAAGCAAGAATAGTCATAAAACTTGCAATAGATGATTGCTGTAAAATAGATTGCACTATTACCGCAGCAAGTATTGGCCCCGCGCATGGAGTCCAAATCAAACCAACTAAAGAACCAAATAATATACCACTACCAAAACTGTAATCTTGCGTATTTTTAGTAGCTTGTAGTCCAGAATTACCGAATTTTTGAGTTAAAGTAGTAAATTTTTCTGTTAAAAATTCGGAGATCATCACTACGCCAAGCAACAATAGCAATCCAAACGAAATATTGCGGACCCAATTTAAGTCTAAACCAAACCAGAATACTAATTGTCTTGCAAAAAAAGTAAACAATGCAAAACTAATTACGAAACCTAAAATAACCCCGTAAGGCCGTTTTCTGCTACCCTCAATAGAAACAGACAAAATTATTGGTAATATCGGTAAAATACACGGCGACAACACTAAAGCTAACCCTTCAATAAATGCTAATCCAATATTAATTAACTCGATTCCCATCTGCTGCTTCCTTACATCCTAACGGTTAAACACCTCCAAAACGCACCTCTAAATCTAACACCGTAGCGTCTTCGATCTTACTAAACATAGATATTTTTCCTGCAACTAAACTACCCACCGGCAAACAATTAAAATCTGCCACGTTAGTTATTGCTATTTTACTTGGGTTAGCATCTGGTGACACTAAAGCAAAAATTTGCTCTGCAGTACCTGGTATAATAGGCCATGCAGTAACTGCATAAATTCTTAACAAGTGTAAACAGTTACTTAAAATATAACCAGCTTGCACAGGATCACGTTTGATTACCGACCAAGGTTGTTGTTTAGTAATATATTCATTACCCAAAGCCCATAATTGACGCATCGTGTTAATTACTTCGCGATACCGCAGATCGGAATGCGCTTGATCTAGCTGTTTACATAATTCAACGGTCTTTTGAGATAATTCTGAATCTAAAGTTGTAGCATCGTGAGCTGGAACTTTACTTTCAAAATATTTTTCTACTAGCGTTAAAACCCGCGAGGTAAAATTACCCAAGCTGTCTGCTAAATCTTTATTAATAACACTAGCAAAGTCTTTAAAACTAAAATCGGCATCACTAGATTCAGGAACATTGGCCATTAAATAGTAACGCCAGTAATCCGCAGGAAATAACTCTAACGCCGTATCTGTGAAAACCCCACGCTTTTGGCTGGTAGAGAATTTACCACCGGCATAATTAAGCCAATTAAAACCCTTTATGTAATCAACCATCTTCCAATTTTGCGCAGTGCCAAGCAACATTGCCGGCCACATCACAGCATGAAATGGCACGTTATCTTTAGCCATAAACTGGGTATAATGCACTTGATCTGGCTGTTGCCACCATTGTTGCCACGCCTCTGGATTGCCGCTTTGCGTGGCCCAGTCCATTGTTATGCTTATATAGCCATTTGGGGCGTCAAACCATACATAGAATACTTTATCTTCATAACCAGGCTTAGGAACCGGAATACCCCAGTCTAAGTCACGCGTAATACAACGCTGCTCTAGACCTTCTTCTAACCATTTGCGAATAATACCTGATACAACTTTGCTAGGATTTTGCAGGGTATCAGTCCATTGTTTTACTTTGGTTTGTAACTTAGGCAAATCTAGAAATAAATGGTTAGTCTGACGCAATTCAAGCGTATCTTGTGGATTGATCGTGGATCGTGGATTTATTAATTCTGTGGGATCTAACAATGCACCGCAACCGTCACATTGATCACCACGCGCCAGCTCATAATTACATTTAGGACAAGTACCAGTTATATGGCGATCGGCCAAAAATCTTTTATCGGCTACCGAGTAATATTGCTCAATGGTTTTTTCAATAATATAGCCATTTTGCTCAAGATATTTAAACATATCTTGAGTTAAGGATTTATTTGCTGCGGTTGATGTTTTACCAAAATGATCAAAAGCTAAGTTGAATTTAGCATAAATAGCTTGTTGCGTCTCGTGCATACGCTGGCAATATTCAGCCACAGGCAGTCCTGCTTCTTGGGCCGCAATTTCAGCAGGCGCACCATGATCATCGGTGCCGCAAATACACAATACTTGCTCACCACGTTGTCTTAAGTAGCGGGCGTAGATATCGGCCGGTAACAATGAACCAACTAGGTTGCCTAGATGTTTAATACCATTAATATATGGTAATGCACTGGTAATAAGGTATTTTTTCATTCGTGAATTGTAACATAGGCTTTATTCCTAAGCAAAGGTAATTCAGGTAACATAGTTAACAATCGCTATTACAATCAGCAGCAATTACGTCGATCTCCATTTGAATCGTAGTATGCCGAATGTTAAATTTATCTCTGAACATTTGTGCTAAATCGTGAATCAACAGTGGATTATAATTTTGGCTACTGGTAACTATATGCACCGACAATGCAGTTTCTGTGGTGCTTAGGGCCCAAACGTGTAAATCGTGATATGATACTACCTGTCCTGTACTTTGAATTGCGGCGATAATTTCGTGTATATCTATAGCAGCTGGTACCGCTTGAAATATTAAATTTATAGATTCTTTGAACACCCCCCAAAAGCTATATATAATAGTCAAAGCAATTATAACGCCAAGAATTGGATCGATTAGGTTCCAGCCTTGCCACCATATTAATAAACCACCTACGACTACAGATATTGACAGCACCGTATCTAAAGCCATATTTAAAAATAACGCATGAATATTAATATCGGTTTGACGATCTTTCACGAACAATAATGCAGTTACGCCATTAATAAATACGCCAATTGCAGCAACATAAATAACAATTGTCGCAGTAACCGGCTGTGGTGCATGAAGTCTATGTAACGAAGTCCACAATAAATTTGCTATCGCAAGCAGTAATATAACGCAATTAAAAAAAGCTGCGAAAATAGTAGCATTTTTATAACCAAAAGTGAATTTATGCGGCGCACGCCGATCAGCAATATAATAGCTGACCCATACCAACGTCAGACCTAGCACATCACTAGCGTTATGTACCGCATCGGCAATTAGCGCCACTGAGTTGGCCATAAAGCCATATATAATTTCAACCACTATAAAGCCAGTGTTGAGTACAATACCTAATAGAAATCGTGACATATATCTCTCTTACTACCGTTGCATGGTAATCCTGAGTATAATACATATATGGATACGATTAACCATTTAGATTTTAAAACCTTACTCGCGATGCTGCCCAAACGTGCGCCTAATGCGCATAAAGGTAATTTTGGACACGTTCTAGTAATTGGCGGTGATTTAGGCTTTCCTGGTGCTCCTGTATTGACGGCGTTAGGGGCACTACGTGTTGGCGCTGGTTTAGTTACAATAGCATCACATCAAACAACATTAACCGGTATTAGCGCATATCATCCAGAAATTATGTGTCACGCAAGCGATGATCCTAATGCTTTAGATGCCATAATCTCTAAAGCCACGGTAATAGCTTTAGGACCTGGTCTGGGTCGCACCAGCTGGTCACAACAAATATATGATAAAGTAAGCACTACGCAATTACCGCTGGTATTGGATGCTGATGGTTTATTTTTCTTATCACAACATCCAAATAAGAATATACATAGAGTCCTAACACCACACCCTGGTGAAGCAGCTGAGTTGTTAAGCCAAAAACAAATCGCACCAATCTCGCAACGCCTCGCAACATTGACTGAGCTGCTTACCAAATATAACTCTACAGTGGTACTAAAAGGTGCCGGAACATTAGTGGCAAGCCCGCATGCCCCAATTGAAATATGCGCCGCCGGAAATCCTGGTATGGCCAGTGCTGGCATGGGAGATTTGTTAACAGGGATCATTGCAGGATTAATTGCGCAAGGCATGAGTCTGGATTTGTCCGCTAGGTTAGGGGTTTGCGTACATGCAATGGCTGGTGACGTTGCTGCAAAATCTGGGCAGCGCGGTATAATAGCCACTGACTTATTGCTACCCATCCAAGCTTTAATGTCTTAGTGCTGACATATTAAAAATATTTACGTATTGCTAAAAATCCTATAGAATAAATTTACACATATGCATAATATGTAAACTGAATTGTAGAATTTATTAAGGAGCACAACATGGGCGATAAGAAACCAAAAGACAAAGATAAGATGAAAAAGAAAAAAGACAAAGAGAAAAAGTAGTCTGATCTGCCAGGTATTTTAACCTATAAACCCAGGTTTATAGAATACTGAAATATCTGGCATTTTATTATATACAATTAACCACTCTCGAGTTATATAAGTATATGGCTGCCTCATCGTTAGCCTGTTTGAAATTGCACGAACATCAAGATGCCATTGTTTTGGTTTACCGGTCTCTTTACCAGCAATATTTTCTAATCTGGTATCTTTATCATTTGCAAAAGTCAGCATAAAACGATTTGGCGACACCCCTAAAAATGGCTCAAAAACCACAGCATCGCCGATATTTTCATCATCTAGCACTAGACCGTGCTTAATCATGGACTTATACATGTCGCGAGCTTTACTCTTAGTATATGGATGCAAAAACACTACTTTTCTGATCCCTGCAGCAATAATATGCTTTGTACAATTGTGGCAAGGATAGGTATTTACATAAATTGTACAATCTCTAACCGCTATACCGCGCCTGGCGGCATCGAGTAATGCCGACATTTCTGCATGAGTAGAACGTTTAAATTCTGTAATACCACTAATTTCTTCGCGTAATAAAGACTGCTCTTTGGGGGCTAAATGCAACTTTTCAGAAATGCGTCTGGCTATTTGATCTAAATGCACATGATTAAAATCATAAGTCTGCATATAATCACGATGATCAACGGTTTCGCTTTTATCATACATCGGGTGATCATGATGTTCAAAATGCCCGCCCCCAACCTTACTTACATCATTAAATCCAGAAGCTACTAATTCATTTTCTTTATTAACTATAACTGCCCCCACCTGGCGATCTAAATCTAAAGATCGATATGCCGCAGCCTGTGCGCAGAACATAAAATATTCTTCAAATGTTGGTTCAGCAAATGGATCATTAAATAAAATATATATAAAACGTTGCATTTGTTGTGATAAATTTTTATTTTGATATAAAAAGAAATTTGCTATTGAATAACATTTCAATAAATTTTGACCATATTTTTTAAGATCTTGATGTGTTTCCTCTTGATCTTTACGCATTAAAAATCGTGCTAGCATATTACCTTCATCAACACGATCATTATGATAATCTTCCATGTATGACTCTTCAGTTCGACGTATATCCAAGTCAGAGGTTAGAAGCAATTCCGTATTAACAAGATGCATTTCTTTTTCTGCATCTTGTATGCTCATACGCCCCAATTTTAATTTTTTTTCAAGATATTGAAGACTTGATTCTGTATCACTAAAAATCGCTATAGAAATAAAATTTCTACCATATACATTAGATAGCAATTCAAGCTCTTCTTTATTTTTTAGAGATCGTACCAGATAAGCAATTTTTTTGTGGTTATAACTTAACTCTGGGCGTAGATAAAAAATTTTCTCGATTGCTCTACGTGCCCAATAATCATTACCATTTATTTGCCGTTGTTTAGTACCATACTGCATTTTCCAATAGCATTCAGCAAATTTAGAATCATTTTTGCGCGGTGTAAAACTCGCTGCAATACGTATTGTAACGACATGATAGCCGGCTTTTTTAAGCGAGGATTCTAGCGTTTGTGCAACCTCATCAAAGTTAACCTCGATGCCACCACCAAAACCCGTCATATTACCGTTTTTTCCAATGATGCGATGACATGGAATGATGATGGGCAAACTATTTTTAGCATTTGCCATACCTACTGCACGTGCTGCTTTGGGCTGATTTATTTCTTTAGCGATGTCACCGTAGGTACTAGTTGTGGCATACGGTACTTTGGCAACACAATTTAACACGCGCTTTTGAAATTCGGTACCTTTAACTTCATATGGTAGGTCAAAAATTTGCCGTTTGCCGGCAAAATATTCGTTTAATTGGGTAATCCAACCAGTAAAATATTGGCTATTATATTGCCAATCTTGCTGTGGCTCATAGCTAAGGCTGCCCTTAGGAAAGCCTAGTATTCTAAGGCGATTATTACAGCCTGCTAATAGTAAATTCCCAATAGGACTATCAAAATAACAATATTGCATGTCTAATAACCATACTAAAACTTCTTAAAGCCATTATA
>Ga0206973_1112_pt1 | contig 19356 bp, 21 predicted proteins | sample Alteio_BWOrgHeat_83_FD_152927 | JGI IMG/M metagenome (GOLD analysis project Ga0206973, IMG submission 152927) | Enriched cells from forest soil in Barre Woods Harvard Forest LTER site, Petersham, Massachusetts, United States -... | ecosystem: Environmental > Terrestrial > Soil > Temperate forest >...
AAATAAGAATAATTTGTTTTATAATTTTTTTCTCCGGCAGTCTCCTTACAAAGCCATTGTGCTAAGGCCAGGTGATTAGGCAGGGTTCAAACTTCCGGTTGTCTAATAGTCTTTTTTAAGATCACTTGCTGACCGGTTTTCAATTACAGCCAGCTTTGTAACAGGTTTAAGAATGCTGTTTACTGGCATATTAATTTCCTCCGGTTCATTTATGGCAAATGCCGTTGTTGTTTGTACCTGGTAAATTTTACTGCTGTCATACGATATAGCATACAATTCACCGTCATCACCTTCTCCAAAACCTGCAATGCCTTTTGGCACATTCAATTGTTTTGATATTTTCCATACACCGTTTGTATTTGATTTTATCTTCCACGCTTCACCTGCATTATAATCAACACATACATAGTAGCCTTTTAGATCAGGAAATAATGAACCACGGTACACAAAATCACCAATCACAGCATTTTCCCCAATACTATCATGTGGGTAAGTAAAAATAGGAAATGTATAGCTGTTTTTTGGCTTGCAGCCTGTTGTGTTGAATGCAGCGTTGCCTTCATAGCAAGTCCATCCGAAATTAACGCCTTTGGATTGGCCAATTGCCGTGAAGTCAACTTCTTCAAAACTATCCTTGCCAACGTCAGCAAGCCACTATCGCCCTTCTTCCTGTCGAAACTCCAGCGCCATGCGTTCCGTAATCCTATCGACCATATTTCATCAAGTACAGTTGAATCAGCAACAAACGGATTGTCTGCCGGTATTTTGTAATACGGAGGATTGGGATTATTTATATCGATGCGCAACATTTTTCCGAAAACTGACTGGCCGTTTTGTGCCAGGTTATTTAAGCCGTTGATAGGAGAGCCGTCGCCAACAGAAATATACAGAAACCCGTCGTTGCCAAAATGAATATCACCCATGGTATGATTAGATTTAGGAGAAGTACTTGTTTTCGTGTACACAACTTTGCCCGAACTTAAAATTGCGGAATCAGGATTTTTGTTACTTGCAAGAAAAGATCTTATGGTGATTGTTGTATGCAGCACATCGTAGGTATACACAAAGAATTTCCGGTTTTTACTGTACGCGGGATGAAATGCAATAGCGGATATAATTTGATCCGGGAAACCGGCCGCTATATTTAAAAACGGTTTTGCAAGGATACTTCCATTCTTATAAATTTGTATTGCACCACCGGCTTCACCAATAAAAAGCCGGCCTGTTCCGTCTCCGGCGCTTGTGATGGCAACAGGAGATACTACATCTTTACTGATCTCTTTAAAGAAAAGTACAGGCGCTTGCGCCTGGAGTAAACTTGGAAAGCAGGCTAAACAGCAAATAAATAAACTGCCATATAATGCGTAAACGCGCAATGAAGAATGTAGCCGGATTCCTGCTGCGACTTTAAGATATTGTACAGTTAAGAGCGCTTTGCATCGGATTAAATTTGTGTACATATTGGTTAGCTTTTTGAAATAAAGAATAAATGAACTGACCCGGTATTTATGCTGTTTTTTAAAGGTATAATTTTAAAGTTGTGACAAAACATCTGATTATGAGGTACACTTTCCTGGATAGCGCATAGGCGTCAGGCTAAGCTTATAAATTATGTTACCGCTTCGCGGTTTAATGCACATAACAAATCTCTCTATCTATAATCATGTCAGCCCTCCGGGCTTTTCAATCCGCCACGGCGGATGAAATGATTATAGTAATAACGTATTAGCAATTCACAAAATCCCCTGAAGGAGTGATATTTTCTAAAAGAGCAATTTTGACCTTTAATATACCTTAAATTTATTCACAGCAAGGATTTCAGCCCAATTTGAATAATATTAGCTTGACGCATATGCGGATAGCGGGAACGGCGAGTAATCTTGTTGATTGATTCTAAAAGTTTACAGAGGTAAGAATGCAACAGGACTACTTACCGGTCACATCTGATACCGATAGGGCATCTGCTATTTATATTGTTTGACTTTTATGGTTCTGTGAGGAAATAATTTTTAAACTAATTCTTTCTTCATACAAACACTTTCATCCAAACCTTTGTATTGATCATAGTTTGTAATAACAACATAGCCTGCCTGTTTGTATAAATTTTTTGCCACATCAAAATGAATACTTGTTTCCAATACTGAATATTCAAATCCGTTTTCAATTGCCCATTGCTCCAGTTCATTCAACACTGATTTTGCAATGCCTTTACCGCGATAAGCTTTTTCAACAAACATTCTTTTTATTTCAACGGTATTACTGTTGTATTCTTTATAACAGCCAATAGCAACAGGCATTTCATCATCATAAATAATTATTGCAGTTTTAATATCAGGCACTTTATTGTATTGTTCATAAGTATTCATGTCTTCTTCAAGCTCAACCCAAAATTCATGATCAAGCTTTACAACCAATTGAGCGAAATCCGGATCAGCAGTAGTTGTACGTTTTATATTGAATGACATTTCTTTTTTAATAATTTAATAATATATGTTCAGCGTTAAAGTTATAAATGCTTGCATCATTATTTATTAAATTGCTTTATATAATTTTTTGATTTGCTTACCTAAAAAATATTTTATGACAACAAAAGAAATTGCTGACCGCCTTATTGAACTTTGTAACAAAGGAGATTTTGAAACTGCACAATCCGAATTATTTGCAGACGATGCTATAAGTGTTGAGCCTTATTCAACAGCAGAATTTGAAAAAGAAACCAAAGGAATAGAAGCCATTAAAGAAAAGGGCGAAAAATGGAACAACATGGTTTCTGCAATTCACAATATGCAGGTGTCTGATGCAATTGTAGCTACAAGTAGTTTTGCCTGCACGTTGCGCATGCATGTAACCATGAAGGAAAGAGGAGAGATGGATATGACAGAACTTTGTGTATATAAAGTAAAAGACGGAAAAATTATTGAAGAACGGTTCTTTATGTAAACCGTAACAATAATATTTATATGCCTCAATTTTTAATCCTTGCAGATGATTATAAAGATGCTGAAGCTTTAAGCAGAAGGCTTTCTGTTCGTAAAGATCATTTAAAAAGAATGCAGGCAGAAAAGGTTAATGGCCGTTTTATTATTGGTGGTGCAAAACTGAATGATGGAAAGATGTTTGGATCAATGCTGGTAGTAAATTTAAATGATGAAGAAGCTGTAAGAAATTGGGTTAATGAAGATCCGTATATAACAGGAGAAGTTTGGGAACATGTTCAAATTATTCCATTCAAGATTGCTGAAGTTTAACGCTAAGATTACTAACTATTTATTATTTCTTCCTGCAGCCCAAAGCAGCGAATTAATGATAAACTTGTTTTGCATTTCGCTTGAAAACTCAGATGATAACTGAGCGTTAGTGCCACGTTCATAATCCATATCATTGTGACCCATGTTCACATACACCATTTTATATTTTGTGTTTGTCCATGCAACGGGGTAATAACCACTGTGCCATATCTCGTTTAATTTCGGGCCTGTTCCTAATGGAAAGCTTGTTGAATCAATAGCAAGTAAAATTCTTATATCAGGATTTGTTGTGAGGTCATTTTCCCATCTGTACCATTCATTTGGTGCAGATTTAAATGTGTGTGGTAAACCTTCCGTTGCAGGATGTGTTGAATCTTCAACGCGCAAGATTGCAGAAACCGGCCGCCATGTGTTTGACTTGTATTGCCCTGCACCAATAAATTCATTATGATACCAATTCCAGTTTTGCGGAAAATCTGAAGGTGTTAATGCAAAGCCTGCAAAATGAAAACCCATCCAGCCGCCGCCGTGCTTCATATATTTTTCAAATGCCAAACGTTGAAGCGAATCATCTGGCCTTGTATCTAAAAACAAAACAACTTTATAATGCTTTAAAAATTTGGTGTTCAGTTTATTCCAGTCGTTTGTAGAATCATAAACAAAATTGTATTGCTTGCCCATTTCAGGAAACCATTTGTTTGCTTCATGCACAAAGCTTATGTGTGCAGCGTCATTTCTCTCAGTATAAAAAGCAATTACGTTAAATGGTTTTTTATTATGTTGTGCGTTGACTTTAAAAAAAGCAGAAACTCCGATTAGCAATAGCATTGAAGCAATCAGAACTTTTTTGTGTACTGAATTCATTTGTGACTAAATTATTTTGATAAACCGGCAATCAGATTAATGGTTAGTGCAACAACAAATGTATTAAGGCAAAATGATAACAAGCTATGAAATAATACAACCCGCCTTATTTTAGGAGAAGATATTTCAACGTCAGAAACCTGGAAAGTGCATCCGATAACAAAAGAGAAATAAGCAAAATCTATATAGTCAGGCTTTGGATCTTTTTCGGGAAACTCAAGTCCATAAGCATCTTTTCCGGGATTTTTATCATCATCATCATAATACATATGCGCATAGTGAAAAATAAAAATAGTGTGTACCATTAACCATGATAAAAAAATGCCTGTTATAGAAACAGGAAAATACAAAATGTCTTTTGAGGATATATTATTTTGAGAAAGTACCAGGAATAATACCATAATCATACTGGCAAAAGAGGCAATCAATATCAGAAAAAAAACAATCGCTATGCTTCCATCATCTTTCTTCGCCCATTTTCTTATCTCATCTATTGATCTTTTTTTTACTACGGCAAAACTTAAAATAAGATAAGCCAACGAAAAGACATCCCAAAACAACATAGGCTTTACAAGTCGAGACATGTTTGAAGGAATAATAAAATAGCTTGCTGCACTTATTATAGCACTTACAATAACTCTTTTAACTGGATGCAATCGCAAAAAAATATTTCTATCATCAGCTTTTATTCTCGGCATTGCTATAGTATTTTTTAACCGAAGTTAAAATTAATAATGAATGTTTTTAAATATTGAAACGAGCGAGTGTGTTGATCATTATAAATTATAGATTGTAATTACTTTTGTTTCATTATAATCGTTGTATGATAAAAATAATATTAGTGCTATTGTTGCCGGTTATTTTTGGATCTGTATATAGTCAGCAACCTAAAATAATTTCTGATTGCACCATTACTTTTTCCATTACAAGTTCTCTCAACGAAAAAAGCGACAATATTGGTAACAAGATATTATACATAAAAGGAAAGGATATGCGAAGCGATTTTATCAGCAGTAAGTTTAGCCAAAGTGTTTTTTTCAATGCTAATACAGGAAAAGCAACTATTCTAAAAACAGTCGGTAAATCAAAATATATTTCTAATTACGATGCTGAACAATGGAAAACTCTTAATGCAGAATATAATGGCGTTAAAATATCTTTTACGGGAAACACTAAAAAAATACTTGAGTATGATTGTAAAGAGGCTTTGCTTACTACACTTGACGGAAAACCGTATACAGTTTATTATGTTCCTACGTTAATGCCTTCGGTTTCAGAAAATGCTTTTCAATTTAAAGATGTTCCGGGGCTAATATTGGAGTATGATGCTATAATAAAAGAAAACCAGAAAATAACTTACACAGCTACTCAAATAAATTTTAGACCTGTGCCATTAGTACAATTTGAATTACCAAAAGAAGAATACCGGGTATTGCAATAATTAATGGCTGTTAGCAGGCATAGGAGTTTTGAAAAACGGGGTCTTTACTTTGTATTTATATGGATATACATATGCAGTATTACCATTCTCCATACGAATAAAGCCCTGGCCTTCTACGAAATTGTTTGAGTTAATCTGGTAAATACTTGTCGACCCTTTAAATTGAAATTTAGAGAGTCGGAAACTTGGATAAGCTGTTGTTTTATAAGAATTTCTGCTAAAATTCTTAAGGCTTATATCATTGGAGCTTTTTTTAACTGACCCATTATCTACAAAGGATGCGAATGTTTGCAAGCTGAACATAAAGGCCAGCAAGAACAACATTTTCTTTGGAGACATACATCTAAACATAATGCAAAGGTATAACTTTTAACATGAAATATACTTTTATGTAACGGAAATAATAAAGATTTGTTACAAAAATTGGAATTTTTATTTCAAATATTTATCTTGCCATAACCTTTACGCCTATGCACGACCATCCTTTTAGGGAAAATGCGGATGAAATTGAAGAGTTGCTTCTTCAGTATGAAAATTTACGTGCAGGAAAAAAATCATCCTTTCTTGAAGAAGAATGTTTTGAAATACTTATTGAACATTTTAACGAAAAAAATAATTTCCTCAAAGCTTTGGAAGTTGTAGATACTGCTTTAGACTATTTTCCTTATTCAGGCGAGTTGCTTATAAAAAAAGCTGATTTATATATTGCAATCTACAAGTATAACGACGCGCTTGCAGTTTTACAGCAAGCTGAATTTTTTGATGCAGAAAATATTGATATCTACATCCTGAAAACTGATGCATACCTCGCACTGGATATGCACCAAAAAGCTGCTGATCTTTTAGAAGAAGCATTACTTGTGTTTGAAGGTGAGGACAGGCTAAACCTGTTGTTTGAGCTTGCAGATGTTTACGATGATTATGAAGTCTTTGAAAAAGTTTTTGATTGTCTTAAATTAATCCTTGAACAAGAACCTGCAAACGAAGAAGCTTTATACAAAATTTGCTTCTGGACTGATTTTACAGGTAGAAATGAAGAAAGCATAAAACTTCATCAGCAAATCATTAATGAAAATCCATATTCCGAGCTCGCATGGTTTAATCTTGGGTCTGCTTATCAAGGCTTGAAATTGTATGAAAAGGCAATTGATGCTTATTTATATGCAGTGGTTATCAATGACAAATTTGATTATGCATACCGGAATATGGGTGATGCATACATACGACTCCGTAAATACAAAGAGGCGATTGAAGTATTAACAAAAGTAGGAGAGATAACGCGACCTGAAGATGTAATTTATGAGGCTATTGGCCATTGCTTTCATAAGCTCGGAAAATTTGCAACAGCCAGGTTTAATTATCGCAAAGCCAGTCATATCAATTCAGGTGATAGCAAGTTGTATTACAAAATTGCGTTGACTTATATCAATGAAGAGAAATGGGAAAAAGCTATAGTTCAACTGGAAAATGCATTGCGCATTCACAAAAATGTTCCCGAATATAATCTATCAATCGGGCAATGCGCCATGCAATTAAAAAACTATAAAGAAGCTGTGCATTATTTCAGCATGACAGTGAGAAGTCGCCCGAAGAATGTACGCGGATGGAAAGCTCTAATAACCTGTCTATATCAATCAGAATATTACGATGAAGCTATCCGACAGTGTGTTGCCGCACTTAAATTAACTGAAGAAAAACCTTTGATCAATTTTTTATACAGCAGTGTTTTGTTTGCGTGCGGTAAGCAAAAAGAAGCTTTACTGCAACTCGAAATAGGTTTAAAAAAATCTCCCGGACTTGTAAAAAACTTCGTTGAGATCAATCCTTCTATACTTCAAAATGCTCAGGTGGTAGATTTGCTTGCACGTTACAGAAAGTTAAAACGCAAAAAATAGCAAAGCCTTAAATACCAGAACATAATATAATACGCCATAACCTTATTTTTGCCGCTGCAAAATATTTTACATGAAATGAGCTATGAAAATTTTTAGTTATAATCAATAATGATGAAAATTTTATGGCGAATTCCATCTGACAAATAAAAAGTCAAAATATATACAGATGAATTTTTCACTTACACAAATTCCCGACAGGATTAAAAAGCCCCGCGCTAACGGTATAACAATGATAATGGATAAAGGGCTTAGCATTGAAGAAGCTAAAAATTTTTTAAGCATTGCTCATCCACACATTGACATTTTGAAGCTTGGTTTTGGAACTGCATTTGTAACGCCAAATCTTGAAGAGAAAATCAAGGTTTATCAATCGTATGATATTCCTGTTTATTTCGGCGGAACATTATTCGAAGCTTTTTTAATACGCAATCAATTTAAAGATTATATAGAAGTCTGCAAAAAGTACAACATTACCTATATGGAAGTTAGTGATGGCTCAATCACTATTCCGCATGCAGAAAAATGTGGTTATATTGAAAAACTTACTAAATACGGAACTGTATTAAGTGAGGTTGGTTCTAAAGATGAGGCCAATATTTTTCCTCCTTACAAATGGATCGAATTGATGAGAGCAGAACTTAATGCCGGCTCATCATACGTGATTGCTGAGGCGCGCGAAGCCGGTAATGTTGGATTATACAGAGGATCTGGAGAAGTAAGGCAGGGATTGGTACAGGAAATATTAACCCAGATTCCGCCTGAAAAAATAATATGGGAAGCACCTCAGAAAGCGCAGCAGTTATATTTTCTTGAACTACTTGGCTGCAATGTAAATCTTGGCAATATCGCGCCAACAGAAGTTATTCCTTTAGAAGCAATGCGTATTGGATTAAGAGGCGACAGCTTTCATTTATTTCTTAATAAAGAATAATCAATGCGGGAATTCGGTTTAATAGGGTTTCCACTTTCGCATTCATTTTCTCAAAAATATTTTACAGAAAAATTTCTGAGTGAAAATATCGATGATGCAAAGTTTTTAAATTTCTCCATTCCTCATATCGAAGATATTGAGCAATTGTTTGCAGAGCATTCTTTAAAAGGCTTGGCAGTAACAATACCTTATAAAAAATCTGTTATTAAATATCTTGATGAAACTGATGAAGTGGTAAAAACAATATCAGCCTGTAATTGCATTAAGATAATCAACGATAAAAAAATTGGTTATAACACAGATGTTGTTGGGTTTGAACGATCATTTTTTAAAAACCTTAAAGCCCATCATACCAAAGCATTGTTATTAGGAACCGGTGGTGCTGCTGCTGCAGTAAAATTTGTGCTTAATAAACTTGGTATACAGCATTTGGATGTTTCAAGAAATGCTTCTGAAAAAACAATTGGATATAAGGACATAACATCAGAAATTCTAAAAGAATACACTATTATTATCAATTGCTCACCCTTGGGCACTTATCCAAATATTACAGAAGCGCCACAATTGCCTTATGATATTTTAGATAGTTCACATTATCTTTTCGATCTTGTCTATAACCCACAGCTTACAATGTTTTTGCAGCATGGAAAAGAAAGAAATTGCACTATTCAGAATGGTTATGAAATGCTTATAATTCAGGCAGAAGAAAACTGGAAAATATGGACTGCTTAAATATGTTATCAAAGCTTGATTTAAGAGAAAAGAAAGAGTTATTAAAAAAATTTTTGTGGTGACAATAATTTAATATTATTGCAACCTGTGAACAACAGATAAAGTTGAAAGGATGCCTAAAAAACAAATATTTACACTCGAATACCCGGTAAGATGCTCGCCAGCTATTTTATACGGATTTCTTTCCACTCCTGCGGGATTGGGAGAATGGTTTGCTGATAAAGTTGATGAAAGAGATAATATTTTTATTTTTTCATGGAATGGATCTATCGAAAAAGCAGATTTAATGGATTCTGAGTTGGATAAATTTATCCGCTTTCATTGGCAAACTGCGCCTAAAGAAGAATACTTTGAATTCAAGATCGAAAAAACAGAAATCACAAATCAAACTATTCTTGTTATAAAAGACTTTGCTGAAAAAAACGAAATAAAAGACCAATCACAGCTTTGGGAATACCAGGTTAAAGAGTTATTTCATCGCCTCGGAAATTAGCTTGCTGCTAACAACTTCAGAAGTTCTGCATAAGTGCTTTCAAAAAATTCAGTGGACTTATCCCAATCAAATAAAGAAAATTTTTGAGCGATCTTCAAAAAAGGTTTTTGCAAGATCTCTTCGATATTTATTTCTTTTATGGATTTATAGTTTGTTGCTTTAAAATGATGATCCCATTGTTCATCATGAATGCAAACAAATAAGTCTGCGGCATTTTTATTTTTCAATCCAATGAAAATATTTTCCCGGTGCTCAGCTAAATATTTTCCCGAAAGCTGTAATGTGATGCTAAAAAAATTCCCCCACCAAAAAAAACTCCTTACTGTTAAAATATCATTCTTTATAAATACCCTCGGACAATCCATCATTACATATGGCAGGCCTAAATAATTTTCGCCTTTATATATTTTTGGCGATACAGAAAAAACTTCTGCAGGTAATGTTTGTTTATATTTATTCAATTGTGTTTGATAATTATTGATAAGGCCACCAAACAAATTATACACCTTTTCAATAATTCTATTCTTTGTTAAAATAAATTCGCTGCTTGTTACAAGTTCCAATTCATTTTTTGAAAGCTCTACATTTGTAATACTCATAAATTATTGGTTAAGCCCATTGCAAAGTGATTAAAAAACTTGATAAACTTATCATCAAAGCCTTTGTTGGTCCTTTCATTGCCACATTTCTTATTTCACTTTTTGTGTTGGTGATGCAGTTTTTCTGGTTATACATTGATGATCTTGTTGGAAAAGGCATTGATTTAATTACTATTTTAAAACTCGTTGGTTATGTAGCTGCAACAGCTATTCCGCTTGCTTTGCCATTATCGCTTTTGTTATCATCTATAATGACTTTTGGTAACCTTGGTGAAAGTTTTGAATTGGTAGCAATAAAATCAGCAGGCATTCCTCTTATCCGTTTTATGATGCCATTGCTTATTGTTGCTGTTTTTATAAGTGGCCTTGCATTTTTATTTGCCAACAATATTATTCCGGTTGCCAATCTTAAACTTAACGCCTTAAAATATGATATCATTGTTACCAAGCCTGCTCTTGATATAAAAGAAGGTGTGTTTTATGATAAGATAGAAGGTTATGTAATAAAGGTGGGTAAAAAAGAAAAAGATGATAGCACCATTCGCAACGTTGTCATTTATGAAAAAACTTTTACAGCACAGGATAATTTTTTAGTTGCAAAAAGTGGCGTAATGAAAGTTACACCCGACAAACGTTTTCTTGAATTTACATTAAGAGATGGCTGGAATTACCAGGAGAATGGCAATCGTTATTCTTCCGGCGCCAATTCAGATTTTATAAGACTTGGATTTAAAGAGTATAAAAAAGATATGGATCTAAGCAGTTTTCAGATGAGTCGTACACAAGACAGTTTGTTTAGGTGGGATCCTAAAATGCTTACAGTTCATCAACTCAATCTTTCTATTGATTCGATCAACAAATTAAAAGCTACAACTACAACACGTTTGCAATTACAATTGCAGCCACTGCTCTATTTTTATAAGTATAAAGACAGCACCTGGACAGTACCAGATACATTGAAAAAAAAGCCTCGCAAAACAATATTTGATATTATTTCCAATCCTGAAATACCGTCTAACCACAAACACTTTACAAGTAACTTAAATTCTATAGAAAGTTTTACCACCGTTTTTGCAAACGATTCTCCTTCTATATATGATATTATTCCGGATGCTGAAATACTTTCTAATTACGAACGTTCTATAAGTAACTTAAATTCTGTAAAAAGTTTTATTGACATTGCAGCAAACGATTCTGCTACCATAGACGATAATCTTATAAAAAATGATATTGAATGGCATCGTAAATTCAGTTTGTCTTTTGCATGCCTTGTGTTGTTTATGATTGGTGCTCCGCTTGGTTCTATAATTCGTAAAGGAGGCCTTGGTTCGCCATTGGTTTTTGCAGTGGTTTTCTTTGTCATTTTTCATTTGCTTGATACGTTTGGAGAAAAATTCGCCAGGCAAGGCTTATCTACTGCATTTACCGGCATGTGGCTTTCTACTTTTGTATTAGTTCCTATTGGAATTTTTCTAACATCAAAAGCAATGAGAGATTCCCAATTATTTAATAAAGAATTTTATTTCAGGACGTTTAAACGGTTAAAGTCCATTGTTGGTTCGCGCCGTAAATCAAAAAATGCAAGCATTTAATCAGGTTAATTTTGAAGCATTCTTAACTCAACAAAATATTGTTTAATCAAATAAAACCTTGTATGAAAAACGATAACAATGAAAGTCGCAGAGACTTTATAAAAACAGGTGCTAAAGCAACGTTGGCCGCAGGTATTTCTGCCACTGCTTTATCATCATTTGCAGAAAATATAAAACTTACCGGTTATAATCAGCAGAAAGAAACTACGCCTTACACACAAACGCCTTTAGCATACAACTATAACACGCTTGAACCTTCAATAGATGCAACAACGATGGAAATTCATTATACAAAACATGCTGCCGCTTATGCAAAAAATTTAGGCGACGCCTGCGCTGCGGAAAATGTAAATACTCAAACCACACCGCTGGGAACATTGCTTGCATCGGTATCAAAATATTCAACAAAAATGCGCAACAATGCAGGCGGTCATTATAATCATGAATTGTTCTGGAAAACTATGACCCCTCAACCTTCAGCAACAATGCCTTCAGGAAAATTATCAGATATTATCATACGAGATTTCAATTCTTTTGGTGCATTTAAATCACAATTTAGCGATGCAGCTAAAACCCGTTTTGGCAGCGGTTGGGCATGGCTTGTTTATACAAACGACAAAAAACTGGTAATTGGCTCAACACCAAATCAGGATAACCCTCTGATGGATGTAAGCGACCTGAAAGGATTTCCTGTTATAGGTATTGATGTGTGGGAACATGCATATTATTTAAAGTATCAAAACAAACGCCCTGATTATATAACTGCATGGTGGAATGTTGTGGACTGGAATTTTATTCAACAACGTTTTGAAGCAAACATTTAATTGTTCAATCATTTTTAATTGCAAACAACAAAACAAAACTTAAGAGTTCAAAAGTGGATTACAGCTTTATCTGTAATACTTTTTTCTGTAAAAATTATAGCTTATTACTATACTAATTCACTTGCAATTCTTTCTGATGCGCTCGAAAGTATTGTAAATGTTATTGCGGGTTTTATTGGTTTATATAGTTTGTATGTTGCAGCCAAACCAAAAGATACAGAACATCCTTATGGTCACGGCAAAGCAGAATTTATTTCTGCTGCTGCCGAAGGCGGCTTAATTGTAGCTTCAGGTTTGTTGATAATGTATGAAGCGATAACAAATCTTATTCATAACAAACCGCTTGAAAAGTTAGATACAGGTTTATGGTTGATTGCCGCAACAGCTGTTTTAAATTATGTTGCAGGGCTGATCTGCCTAAATATTGGTAAGAAAAATAATTCGCTTGCGTTGGAATCAAGTGGCAGGCATTTAATGATTGATACTTATTCAACACTTGCCATTATTGCTGCACTTGTAATTATTTTATTCACTCATTTTTATTGGTTTGATAAAATAACTGCATGCGTTCTTTCTGTCATGATAATATGGAATGGTTATACCATCATCCGTAAATCACTTGCAGGCATAATGGATGAAGCTGATATAAAATTGATTGAAAGAATGGTGAAGTTATTGAATAGGAACAAACGTGCAAACTGGATCGATATTCATAATCTGCGCATCATAAAATACGGAAACGTATTGCATATTGATTGCCATCTTACCGTTCCATACTATTTAAATGTGCTGGAAGCACATGATGAAATTGATGCATTAAAGGCGCTATTGATTTCAGAATTTGGCGAAAGCATTGAAATGTTCGTTCACACAGATGGAACTTATCCTGTAAGCTGTGCGGTTGCATTTAAAGAAAATGGAAAAGCAACACGCCCGTTGTCGGAACAAAACAAAGAATGGACAATGGCGAATATAATAAAGAATGAACGCTATGGCTCTGCCGATGCCATTCCGATCACATAAAAATTATAGAAAATAAAATCATAACTGCTATCACTTTGGTTATATGAAAAAAGTTTTTTCCGGTTTATTGTGCTTGATTTTTTCTGTTTGTTTAAATGCACAGATAAACGGTGCGCATGCTCGCATAAGCGTACTTACATGCGGGCCGGGAGAGGAGTTGTACTCGTTATTTGGTCATACTGCCATACGCGTTATTGACAGTACCGATCATCTTGATGTTGTGTTTAACTGGGGTGGTTTTACTTTCGATCAACCATACTTTTACCTGAAATTTTTAAGAGGCCAGTTGTTGTATTATTCTTCTGCAGATTACTATCCTGATTTTATGCAGGAATATATTGAAGATAAACGCAACGTATATGAACAGGTCTTGAATATTGACAGTGCTGCAAGGCAGAAAATCATCGCTGCGATAAATTTTAATATGCAGGGCGATAACCGTTTTTATAAATATGATTTTTTGCTTGATAACTGTACAACAAGAGTAAAAAATATTGTACTGCAAAATATTGCCGGTGCAGCTATAACTAACAAAGTTGTTCCGGAGAAAACAACGTCAAGAGATTTGATTCATTATTATCTTGATCGTGGAGGAGAACCATGGATTAAATTAGGAATGGATATTTTATTAGGCGAGCGCGTAGATAGAAATGTATCTAATGATGAGGCGATGTTTATGCCTGAGTTTTTTATGAAAGGCCTCGCTGATGCTAAGCAGGATAACAAACCCATAGCCGGCAAAGCAACCGTTTTATTCAATGGCAATGCAGCCCAAAATGCATCAGGGAATTTTTTACCACTTATTATTCTTTCAATAATTGCCATAACAGTTTTCTTTATATCAAAATCAAAAGCACGTTGGGCACAAACATTCACAAGTATTCTTGATTCATTGCTGTTTTATATAACAGGATTGATTGGCATACTGATATTGTTCATGTGGTTTTTTACTGATCATACCGTTTGCCAGGATAATTTTAATCTTGCCTGGGCGTTGCCATTCAATCTTATTGTAGCCTTTGCGCTTATTAAAAAACCTGCATGGTTAAGCAACTATTTTTTCATTGTTGCCGTTATTACAGCATTGTTGCTGGCTGCCTGGTTTTGGTTGCCGCAGCAAATGAATATAGCCTTATTACCCATTGTAATTTTGTTGTTGAATCGTTATATAACTCTTTCAAATAAGTACAGGCGTAAAGCTTAATGAAAAAGGTTTTTCAATATAAAAATAAACAACTCGCTTATTTCGTACATGGAGCAGGCACTCCTGTAATATTGCTGCATGGGTTTGCTGAAACAAATATTATATGGAAAAACCAGGTGCCTGGTTTATCTGGTTCGTTTAAACTTATCATTCCTGATATTCCAGGTTCAGGAGAATCAGAATTGCTTGGTACCGGCGATGAGCATTTAAATATCGGCGCGCTTGCTGAATGCATTAACTCAATATTAATAAATGAAAATGTCGATCGCTGCATTTTATTAGGTCATAGTATGGGTGGTTATATCACTTTATGCTTCGCAGAGAAGTATCCGGAAAAACTAAAAGGATTTGGCCTGGTGAATTCAACTGCATTTGCTGACAGTGAAGAAAAGATACAAAACCGTTTACGGGGAATTGATATTATGCAATCTTACGGTGGATATGCTTTTATAAAAAACACGACACCCAATTTGTTTTCAGATGCATTTAAGCAAAAAAATCAGCAGGTAATGGATGATCTGATCGAAGAAGGAAAAATTTTTAAGACGGAAAATCTGCAGGAATATTATTACGCAATGATGAACAGGGAAAACAAAACTGAAGTTCTTAAAAAAAGCAGTACGCCCGTTTTGTTTGTGATGGGAACCGAAGATATTGCAGCTCCTGTAAAAGATTTGCTTAAACAGGTTCATCTGCCCGAAGTTTCCTACATTCACATCGTTGAAAATACCGGCCACATGAGCATGTTGGAAGCGCCGGAAAAGTTAAACAGGATATTGAAGCAATTTGTAAATGAGATTGAATAAACTTATACTCTACCCTCAGCTACTGATACTGGTATTCCTTCTTTCGGCTCAGCATGCAAATGCGAATCATCTTAAAGGAGGCTGGATAAAATATACGTATGTTGGTGAAATAGGTGAAGACGTACAATACAAAATTTCATTTTATCAATATTCGGATTGCCGGCAACCTGATAAAGTTGATCCCGGAATATGGCTCTCAGTATATGATGCCATCACCTCTGCACAAATGGGCAGTTCATTGTACATACCTAAAACAAGTTTAACTACAGAGGAAAAAAGTGATTTCGGTCCTTGCTTTAGTAATCCGCCGTACGTATGTTATCTTGTTGCAGAATATACAGCAGTTATTACAGTACCTAAAAATGCAAACGGGTATGCGCTCTCCGTTCAACGTTGTTGCCGCATAGCAGGTATTGCCAACGTTCCAAATTCAAATTCCACAGGCTTAACTTATACGCTTACAATTCCGGGTGGAAGTAATATAAATGATAATAGCCCTGTCTTCAAGTTTAATGATACGGTTGCTATTTGTTACGGTAATTTTTTTACGTTTGATTTTTCTGCTCAGGATATTGATGGTGATTCATTATCTTATTCATTCTGCGATGGTATTACAGGTGGCTCGGAATTAGATCCTGTTGTAGAAGATCCGCCGCCGCCGCCATACGCAGCTATTCCTTATTACGGAGGCTACTCGGGCAAAACTCCGATGGGAACAAGCGTTACCATAAATTCTACTACAGGAATTGTTTCGGGGTTTGCTCCCTCTGAAACGGGTACTTATGTATTAGCTGTGTGTGTGGATGAATACAGGAATGGTGTATACATCGGCCATACACGAAAAGAACTGCATATTGATGTATCGAATTGCCAGATGGGCGGCGCTGAGCTCGATCCTACTTATATAAGTTGCGACAGTTATAATTTCAACTTCGTTAATAAAGCATATAAATCCAACTTTCAATATTCGTGGGATTTTGGAGTAACTTCTTTAACTACTGATACTTCATCACAGGCAGATCCTTCATTTATTTTTCCTGACACAGGCGTTTATACTGTAAGATTAAAGGCAAAGAATGGTGCAGGTTGTGAGGACTCTGCGAAGGCGCAAGTAAAAATCTACCCCGGATTCAAATCTGATTTTTCTATTAACGGAAGCTGCATTTCGAGCCCATATAATTTCACAGACCTAACTACCGCCAAATATGGATATGTAAATTCATGGCAATGGTTTTTTGGTGATAATGATAACATAGACGATACAGCAAGAAATCCTGTTTACACTTACCTTGATACAGGCCAGAAAACGGTAACACTGATAAGCACAAGCTCAAAAGGCTGTGTTGATACTGCGACACAAATTTTGCAGGTTGATGAAGGGCCAACGCTTAACGTAGGTTTTGCTGATACGCTTATCTGCAGTATTGATACGCTGCAATTAAATACTTCATCTTTAACAAATGGAGCTGTGTTTAAATGGACGCCTTTCTACAATATTTCTGATACAAGCATAAGCAAACCCTTGGTGTCTCCAAAACAATCAACTACCTATAATGTGGAGGTGAGTTACAAAGGCTGTGTAACAAATGATTCGGTCAGGATAAATGTTATTGATAAGGTTGATCTAAGCATGCCTGCTGATACAACTATTTGTAAAACCGATAATATACAGTTAGCACCTTCAACCAACGCATTATATTTTTCATGGTCGCCACCACTGGGTTTAAGCAACACTGCAATAGTTTCTCCAATTGCCACGCCTTTATCAAATACTTCTTATGCACTTGTTGCATCTGTTGGTAAATGTATTGCAAAAGGTACAACAGCAGTAAACGTTGTTCCTTATCCTGCTGCGTATGCAGGCACAGCTGCTGTAATTTGTTATGGAAAAACAGCGCAATTGAATGCCGGTATAACAGGCAGTAGTTTTTCCTGGACGCCCACAAATTCAATGGTAGATCCCAATAGTTTATCATCAATTGTTGGGCCTGCAACCACTACATATTATGTATTGAAAGTGTATGATACTTTAGGTTGTCCCAAGCCTGCTTACGATTCTGTTCTGGTAACTGTAATTCCAAAAGTGATTGCCTTTGCAGGTAATGATACTACAGTCGTAAGATCGCAACCTTTGCAGTTGAATGCTACTGGTGGCGCCAATTATAAATGGACACCTGAGATCAATTTATCTAACCCGTTTATAGGAAATCCAATCGCTTCGTTTACAGATGGCCATAGTCCTGATACAATCACTTACAGTGTAAGAGTAAGTACGCCCGAAGGTTGTTATGCCAACGACAGTATAAAAATTTACATATTCAATACAGATCCCCAGGTATTTATTCCATCTGCATTTACACCAAATGGTGATGGTTTGAATGATGTATTTCGTCCAACTGTTGCCGGCATGAAACAATTTTTGTATTTTAGAATTTATAACCGCTGGGGCCAGCTTATGTTTAGTACAAGCACTCCTGATAAAGGCTGGGATGGTAATTATAACGGGAATAAACAAGGCAGTGGCACATATGTATATGTAATTGAAGCTATAGATTATAATAACAATTCGTATTCAAAAAAGGGATCGTTTGTGCTTATCCGTTGATGTTGCTTTGTTGTGATAATTGCATAAATTAAATTTCTTCTAACAGTTATTCTTCTTTATCACATAAGTAATTCTTATAATTTTCGTTTATCTGGAATAATCTTTGAATTAAACCTAACGCATGAAATTGTTTGGTTTATTATTTTTTATTCTGATAACAGCGTGTATGATCTTTTCATCATGCAACGGCTTTACTCAAAAAAAAATTGAATTCTTTTATTATCCTCAGCGCAATATTTATTTTGATGTTGCCAATAGCCAATATTTCTTTTCGTTAGATGGCGGCAAAACATGGGATTCGCTTTCTTCTCGCACAAATGGCGAGCCTGCAACATTAGGCAACAAACAAATTCTTTATAGTGATACTCATGCGATCTGGAATAATAACCAGGCACATTTAAAACAATATAACGGGCACGCAACAAATATTGTTGAAGAAGATACGGTTGCTGTGAACCAGGACGAAGTTGCAGACCGTAAAATAAAAAAGGTAAAATCTGCAACGACAGACAGCAATAAACAACCTGAAAAAAAACCGGGTTTCTTTCAAAGGCTTTTCGGTAAAAAACATTGATAATTATTATACATGAAAACAAAAACTTCTTTCTGGCAACGTATGGGTTTTCACGAATGGTTTTTAAAACGTGAAGCTGATTATGACGTTAAACAAATTGCTCCGCTTACTTCTGATGATATTTATAAATACATCATTCAGAAGTTTGAAGAGTCAATTAAAGAATTATCGTTTGCCAACCGCATTGTTTTCTTTCATGAATATATTGTTTGCTTTAACGAAGAAGATTACAATTATTTCACACAAAATAAAAAAGGCATTTTTGGTTTAATTGTGCAGGAATGTGTAAAGCAGTTTTATACAATACTTGAGCAATACCAGCAGCAAGGCAAAACTGTTGCGCCTTCATCTAATAAATGGGTCTTTCGTTTTGCGGCGCATCCTGAATATATGCGTGGTGATAAAAGCGTGATTGGCAAATTAATGCCAGGCACTGTTCATCAGAAAAAAGAAAATGTGCGCATCACTTTTATACCAAGACAAACAGGTATTGCAGAAACATTTGATGTTAATCCTGAGTTGCTA
>Ga0206973_1113_pt1 | contig 19231 bp, 11 predicted proteins | sample Alteio_BWOrgHeat_83_FD_152927 | JGI IMG/M metagenome (GOLD analysis project Ga0206973, IMG submission 152927) | Enriched cells from forest soil in Barre Woods Harvard Forest LTER site, Petersham, Massachusetts, United States -... | ecosystem: Environmental > Terrestrial > Soil > Temperate forest >...
TATCCTTTCCATCAACTATTGCCATACCTAACATTACCCCGCCAAAAGGCTCTACCTTAGAACCGGGGCGTTGCATTGACCTTACCCCGCCTACCATAATATAATTTACCCCAAGATCAAGGGTAGTATTTTTTACGCGATTGCCATTATAAGGATAATAAGAAACAGGAGCATGTGTATCAAGCCTTTGGTATAATAATTCTAAACCATAGTAATCATGCAGGCGAAACTCAAGGCCACCACCCCATAAAAAACCACCTTTTACAGTACCATCAAAGTAACCTTGCGAGTTATAGTTATAGCCATTATCTACATGGTCGTCAAATATGTAACCACCATAGACATTTAATCTTATATTTTGTGAATTAGCTGCAGAAGCGAAGGCTGTAATAAGCAGAATAAAAACAGTTTTTTTCATATAAGTTCTTTTGAGAAGTGAATTGAAATATAATTGCCAGGAATATATGCGAGCATTTTAAAAGCTTATAATTTTAACTCATAAACTACCTGATCAAAAGTAAAATAAAGAATTAATTATTATACTAAAAGGTGATCAGCTCATTTAACTGTAAATTCAATACTGATTTTTGTAAAGTAGCATTCGTAAAAATGAAAAACACAAAAAGAGCATGTCTATGAACAAAAAGCTGCTTTACCTATTAAATAAATGGCTAATTCATTATCAATTAACCGTAAAACCTTTGATATAATAACACAAATTAGCGTAATAAAATTATTTTTGAGTCAGGGAAACATATCAAAAGATTATTCACTTAATTTTTTTAAAATGAAAAAGAGATATTTTTTATTAGCTTTTGGCTTTGTAGCTTTTTTTGCCTGTCGTAAAATTCCAGACACTTCTAACCTATCGGTTAATTTTGTAGTTCAAACTTCAAAAGACCCGGCTGCCAACTTTGGCAATTACAAAACCTATTATATTTCTGATACAATAGCGCTTAAAACAACTGACCCGACTGATACTTTGTGGACCGATGACGACGCAAAACAACTGGTTGAAGCAGTAAAAACAAATATGAGTGCAAGAGGCTATACACTGGTTTCATCCAGTCATAGCACACCTGATCTTGGCCTTGGCCTTACTGCAATCAAAGATTTAAACATCGGTGTTGTATACCCTGGCTGGTGGTGGGGTTACTGGGGTGGATGTTATTGGGGATATTGCGGTTACCCGCCTTATTACCCCTGGTATGGCGGAGGATTTGTATACAGCATTCCAACAGGTACCATAATACTTGATATGATAGATTTAAAGAACGCCTCAGAAAATTCGAAACTAACTGAGATATGGGGTTCTGTTATGTCCGGAGGTTTAGGGTATACCAGTGATGATATTCAATTAGGCACAGAAGCTATTGACCAGGCTTTCACTCAATCTCCTTATGTGCAAACACACTAATTCCATCTAAAATTTAAGCCATGAAAAAAATAATTATAATAGCAGCAATTACGTTTATATGCGTGACAGCAGTTACAGCGCAAAAGAATGTTTTTGGAGTTGATTGGTCGATCAATTTCCCAAACAATAATGGGTATATGACTAAGACAAGTTATGCCGGGGGTAAGATTGATTACAGGCATTTTTTTAAAGAAAACTGGTCATTCGGATTAGCACTTGACTGGGCCAGTTATGAACAATATGTTCCAAGGCAAACCTTTGAAAAGCCTGATGGCAGCGGCGCTGTTACCAGCGATTTTGATGCGGTAGCTTACCAGGTACCTTTTACAGCTACACTTCATTATTATTTTAAGAAGACCAAGTTACTGAGACCTTACGCAGGTATTGCACTCGGTGGCCAGTACCTTGAACAGGATTTATATTATAATGTTTATGTAAGCAGCGATAATAACTGGGGATTTGTTGCGCGGCCTGAAATAGGAGTATTTATAAATCCCAATAATAAATACTGGGGTTTTAACGTAGGCGCTTACTATGGCTATGCAACTAATAAAACTGACATTCTTAAAAGTAACAGTTTTACAAATTTTGGTATCAATATCGGTATTACTTTCGGCGAGTAACGTTTGCAATAAATTATCAATAAAATCAAAAAGAGATGAGGCTGAATAATTGTTCGGCTTCATCTCTTTGTTTTAGAGATCATCAATAGATTACATGACTATAAAAGTGAATAAGGTGAAATCTATCACTTCATTATCTGCAATGTAATTATCACAAGAATTGAGTATTGTAATTAAGCTTTGCTACCACATTGCACTAATGCCATGTTGAAAAACAATGCTCTCCGGCATGCATACTTATTCATTAAATATAAAATGAGTTAATTCGTCTTCAAGCTCCAGGCGAACATGTTTGTATTCTTCAATAGAAAGTTTCCTTTCTCCAAACTCCTTTTTGAATCTTTGCAAATGCTCTATGCATAAAAGATAATCAGAGCAAAGCGCACGAAAATCTTCATTGGAAGTAAATAGCTCTTCAATGCGCTCATTTTGATCTGGAAATTTATTTTTGATTAGATATAATTGCTCATTCAGTGATTGCATGTTGAACAAAATATATAGATGAATAACTAAAAAATACAGGATGAAATTCTTATCTCAACCCATAATAAAAATAGTTCATTCTACATGCGTTATCAAATCCTGCATGCATTTAACCGTAAAGCAAGATTTGGTTACTCAACCATTTTCTGAAAAGAGGATCTTTTATTTTAACTTACAAAAACTGATTAACTGCGCATAGAATAACACTTCCGTATAAAATCTGAAGAACTTTTACAGTTTGTAGCTCTCGTGTAAAAAATAGTATGAAGATTTTGATTTTAAATAGCCGTAAAACCTATAATCAGTAAATTTGATTTTCGTTCGGTAAGTTTACAGTTATCTGATGATATGATTTTATTGAAAAAAATATAATCAGATTAACTAGAAGAATACAATTTTTATTAACGCTGATCATGGAATTTGTTTACATAGTCATAGCCCTTATTACAGCCGGAGTTGCCCTTATTACAGGGTTATTAAATTTATTTACAGGATTACATAAAGATGGAGAAAAGCTTGATGTTGTTTTTGGAGCTATGTGTTTATGCATGTTTATTTTTTTCCTGGTTCCTCCAATCGGTTTTATAGTTGAAGACAAGGCGCCTTACCCTTTACAAATTGAAATAAAGCGATTATTTAATTTTAGCTTTCTTGCATTATTTCCCTGGTTTGTTTTATTGTACACGGGTTACAGTAAAAAAATTATGGCTTACATTATTGATGCCCTGGTAATATTAATGTATGTAATGATGGTTTCTACCAAAACTGATAGTGCCAAGCCATTTTGGGTAATGATTGACCTGATCGTTCTTGGAGCTAATCTAATATTCGGGTGTTTTGCAGGTTTCAATCAACTAAAGCATGGTGACCGGAAGAATGCACGATGGCTGATTATTGCCATGAGTTTTTATGCTCTTTTTTATATACTCACTTTTATAAACCAGGTAGGCAATAATTTTTTTGGGGCCTGGCTTGGCGCTAAGCTTTTCTTTCCTATTAATCTTTTCCCGCTTGCATTTATGCTTATTATGACTTTGCGTTTAACAGCTAATATTTTTGAAAAGTACAGGCTGGAAAAAATACTTCACTTACAGGATGCAAGATGGGATGATCTTATTCAAAATATGAGTTTACTTATCGTTGAGCTTGACAAGGCAGGAACGATAAAGTACCTTAATCCATATGCCGTAAAAGTGTTGGAATATTCTTCCCGAAATGACCTGGTAGGGAAAAATTGGTTTGACATTTTTATACCAGATGGAGAAAAAGAAAAACGAGAGTCATTTTACCGGCAAATAGTAGAAGATAAAAACCATGCACCCCATATAGTTAACCATGTTATTACGAAAAACAGAAATAAACTTATTATCAACTGGACAGCTGTTTTAATTTATGATAATAATTTCGAAATAAATGGCACGATGAACGTTGGATTAAACATCACGGCCCAGGAAAAAGCTTTTGAAGAAATACAATTTTTAAAGATTCAGCTCGAAAAAGAGTCCTTGTCTCTGCAGGAAAATCAAGACTATGAAGAACATGAATCGGGCATTATTGGCAAAAGCGAAACAATTTTATCAGCTATTCAAAAAGCACGGCATGTTTCTATTACAAATGCAGCGGTGTTATTAGAAGGAGAAACCGGGGTGGGCAAAGAGCTTTTTGCAAATCTTATTCATAAACACAGCTGGCGCAGCAATAAACCGCTTATTAAGACCAATTGCGCTGCCTTACCTCCTGAATTGATAGAGAGTGAACTATTCGGACATGAGAAAGGTTCATTTACCGGCGCTTTACAAATGAGGAAAGGAAGATTTGAACTGGCAAATGGCGGTACTATTTTTTTAGATGAGATCGGCGAATTGCCTATTGCTCTTCAGCCCAAATTATTAAGAGTGCTGCAAAACGGCGAATTCGAAAGAATTGGAGGGCAACAAACAACAAAGATTGATGTAAGAATCATTTCAGCAACTAATAAAAATCTTTTAGCTGAAATTAAGAAAGGGAACTTTCGGGAAGATCTTTATTACCGGCTAAATGTTTTTCCAATCGAAATCCCGGCTTTAAGAGACCGTACAGAAGACATTGAATTGCTGGTGAAACATTTTATTAAAAAATTCTCAACCGAGCACACAAAAAACATTGAAAATATTTCCAAAGCGGATATGATCCGACTTATTGAATATTCCTGGCCAGGTAATATCCGTGAGCTTATTAATGTTATTGAACGTTCGATCATTTCTTCACAAAATCATACTTTAAAGCTTGATTGGACCAGTCCTAACCAACCAGAAAACATAGTTCTGTCATTTTCGATAGAAGAAGTAGAACGTGCGCATATATTGAAAGTATTAAAGGATTGTAACTGGAAAATTAATGGCAATGACGGTGCTGCACTGAAATTAGGATTAAACCCGAATACACTACGTTCCCGGCTGAAAAAGATGAACATATCTCGGGCTGAAAGTTCATGATCCTCAAGTTATTTGATAAGGATAATTTTACGCTCACGATATTTCGTTAGCTACATGAATTTTCGTTATTAAATTATTTGTTTAATTAGGCCCGCTCTTAAAAAAAAGAATCTTAAGTGATTAATAATTAATGCATTAGATTTTGTTTTTTCTTTGGCATATCAATTGATTGTTTAATGAATTGGCTGTTTGTATAATGTTTTGTTGAATTTAGGAGTTTGTATAATTTATATCAGTTAGAAGTGCCTTTAATATTATAATTGATATAACAGATAGCATACCGGCTGATAAGCATTTTTTTAAGACGCTAACATTCTGAGCATCGAGCATACTAAAATAAAATAATGCTTATTGATTTTATTTACTGGCAACCGGATCTTTTGGCTCCACACTCTATGCTTAAACTGTAGATTTTTAGTTTTTGAAAAATCCAATTTCTTTGAAGAAGCGAATGCTTTTATTCATGTGTTAAAGATTTAAAATCATTCGTATAGTTTTTAGATAATTAAATTGTTTAATGAATCTAACTAATATGAAATCAGAAACACTACTTCCGCATGACATGAAGCCTTCCAGGGAAGCTATTAACCAACAACTGCAAAGAATATTTCTAGATCCCCTGTTTATGAATTCTGAAATCCTCAGGAAGTTTCTTTTATTTATTGTGGATCAAACAATAACAGGCCATGCGGATTGGTTAAAAGAATATACCATAGGAGTTAATGTTCTAGGTAAACCTTCAAATTTTAAACCCCAGGATAATGGTATTGTGCGCATCCATGCCGGAAGGCTAAGACGTGCTCTGCATCACTATTACAATACTTTGGGAGCCTCTGATCCCGTAAAAATATATATCCCCAAAGGCAGATATATACCGGTCTTTATTGACGATCAAAATGAAATTGCAGACAGAGAATTAAACAATATTGACGAATCTTTAGCTGAAGCTATTGCTAATATCCAGGTAAAAAAACAAGAAGCTATTGCGGTGATCCCTTTTCAGCATTTTCATAATGATCCTTTTGAAAATTCATTAGTTGATGGATTGGGTATGCAGCTGAGCACTGCAATGATGCAATTTGATAAATATTCTGTAGTTGCTTATTGTACTATACGCGATCTATGGAAAAGAACAAACGATATATCACAGGTAGCATCGTTTGCCAATGCCAAATATGTTATCACCGGAAGTATCCAGGTATTGGAAAATCTTGTACGCGCGCATTTTCAAATAATTGATTTATACAGTAGCAGGCAATTATTAAGTTGTATGTACGAAGGAGAATGTTCTTCTCAAAATATTTTCAAATTACAGGATGATATTGTACAATTCATCATTTCAGAAATAATTAGGTCACGTAAATTTATTATTGACGATAAACCTTCACTCAGGTCCTTGGTTGCCGTAGCTTAAATACCATAAAAAAATTGGCTTTGCACCCAATGTGTAAAGGCTTAATTGTTTCCTTAACTTAATTTCTATATTACCTTAAATTGGTTTGCAAAAGGAACTCTTTTGACTACTTACTCTAAAACGCTTCAACTCTAAAGGCTGCATTGATTGTCTTTAGAATGCTGTTTGTAATGAAAAGCCTGTTATTCGCATGCTAAGCTATTTATACAATTGTTTTGATTGAATTTTGTTACAATGAAGCGTTTCTTCTTACATGCGTTATTCTGGTTTTGCTATTACATTCAATTTGCTTACACCAGTTTTTTATGGGATAAATCAACCTACACCACATGGCCTTTACATCAATTGCTTTTAATATCATTAACTGCATCTTTGTTGTACCTGGTTCCTCAAATGATCTTTCCTTATTACATGATCTATCGTGGTATGGATAATCTTGTAAAAAAGAAAAGAAGCATTGTTATTAATATACTTGAAATAGTGGCTGTGCTTTTTGCCTGTGCAGTTCTGGACCGAGCGATCTCTAATTATATATCCCTGCCTTATATGTATAAAAGTCCTGAACGCATTGTAAGCTTGCTAGAAATAAAGAGGATGTTGCTTGCTATGGTTTATATCGGTTTTGCTTTTGGAGTAATGTTTTCTGTAAAAGCAGTACGCAATGAACTTGCTGCTAAAGAACGGGAAAAAAATCTTATCAAAGAAAAACTGGAAACTGAGCTCAAGTTTCTTAAAAGCCAGACCAGCCCGCACTTCCTGCTGAATACGCTCAATAATATTTATGCATTGGCAAGAAAAAAGTCTGATTATACACCGGAAGTCGTCATGCGTTTATCTGAATTGTTGCGCTTTATGTTATACGAAGCCAATGACAATCTTATTAAACTAAACACTGAGATAAAAGTGCTGGAAGATTATCTTGAATTGGAAACGCTGCGTTACAACCAGCGTTTGGCTGTAAGCTTTGAAAAAAATATTGATACCGATAATTATCAACTTACTCCCTTTCTATTATTACCTTTTGTAGAAAATGCTTTTAAACATGGCATCAGCGAAACCCGCTTCGAATCGTTTATTCATATTAATATAATCGTTAAAAATGATCTTCTTTGTTTTGAAATAGAAAATTCAAAAGACAATTGCGAGCATACAAAATCAGCTACCAATATTGGATTAATAAACGTAAAACGCAGGCTGGAGTTAACTTACAGCGACTATACACTTAAAGTGAATGATAACAGTGAAACATTTAAAGTAAATTTATCTGTTAATCTTAATAGCTATGTTGAAATATAATTGCATTATAGTTGAAGATGAACCGCTGGCCGCAGAAGTACTTACTGATTATATTCAGCAGGTTCCTTTTTTACAATTGAATGAAGTTTGCACCGATGCTATTTATGCCATGGAAAAACTGCAGGCCGATAATATAGACCTGATGTTTCTTGACATACATCTTCCTAAATTAAAAGGACTTGATTTTTTAGAAGCTCTAAAAAACCCTCCTCATGTAATTATAACATCTGCGTATAAAGAATATGCCCTGCAGGGCTATGAAATGAATGTCATCGATTATTTGCTAAAACCAATTCGCTTTAACCGCTTTTTAAAAGCTGTGAATAAACTTAACCAGCACAAAGAACATACACTGAATTCCTCACCAAATACCGTAAGCACTGAAAGAAATTTTTTCTTTTTTAATGTAGGAAAAAAGCGCGTGAAAGTCTTTTTAGATGAAATTCTTTATATAGAGAGTTTGCGTGAATATGTACGCATTACCACAAAGGATAAAAATATACTCACAAAATTTCAGCTTAACGAAATTGAAGATCTGTTATCCAAAAATAATTTCCTGCGAATACATCGCTCTTTTATTGCAGCAAAAGATAAAATAACCGCTTTCACTGCCACAGACGTTGAGATAAATAACAAATCAATTCCTATCGGCAGAAGCTATAAAGAACTTGTATTATCGGTATTGCAGGAAGGTTACCGATTTTCATAATTCATTTCAAAACTTCACTTTGCATTTTTCATCACTTTAATACAGGCATTACTAATAACGTATACAAATTTTTGCATTAGGTAGCAAATAAGCGCTTATTAGTCGCATTAAAAGGCAGTCATTCTTTAAAGCAGATACTTTTATAGACTGCTTTATCCCATGCGAAATCTTTTATTAATTACCGGATTACTATTATTTTTTTTAGCTGAAGTTCTGCGAATTTATTTCGTGCTGCCTTATACGGTCAACCAGGAAATTCATGCCACGCAGATTGCTTATTTTTCCTATGAAAATATTGTATGGATTAGAATAGTTGCGTTGCTTTTGGTTGCATATCCTGCACTTAACATTTTCCGCAATGGAAAAATCTGGAAAAAAATCGCCTTGTTTACCTGCGTCATGATTTCCATTATCGCCGCGTATTATTCAAATATCTATTTAAATGCTTCACATAAATATCAGCCATTGGCAATAAAAAATTTTACACTGAAGCGAGATAATAAAATAAGCACAGACAAACAGATAATTGGTGTTTCATTGAATGGAGAAACAAAAGCTTATCCTCTTCAATTGGTCGGTTACCATCATTTTATAACTGATACAATTGGAAATAAGCCAGTGTTAATTACTTATTGTACCATCTGCAGGTCAGCAAGGGTATACAGCCTGCTTGTTAACGGGAAGCCTGATAAGTTTGAGCTGGTAGGATTAAACCGTTTTAACGCGGTATTGAAAGATTCTGCAACGAAAAGCTGGTGGCAACAGGCAACCGGAGTAGCGATAGCCGGTCCTATGAAAGGCAAATCGCTTAATGAGCTCAGCTTTCAACAGGCAAGCCTTTCATCATGGCTTCGTAAATATCCCGGCTCAAAAATATTGCAACCCGATCCCCGGTATGCTCAACAATATGCATTGCTGGAATCGTATGATAAAACTGCATTTAAAAACGGTATTATCGAAACAGATTCCGCCACTTATTCCGCCAAATCATTAATTATCGGTTTTGTAAATAAAAGCCGCGGGCATTCTTATGATTGGAACAAAATAAATTATGTAAAAATGTTTGAAGATACACTTCCCGGCACCCCTTTTTTAATCACTGTTGAAGGAGATAATACATCATTTCATGTATGGAAACGAGACGTTAAAGATCATGTGCTGGAATTTGAAAAAACAAAAAATGCAAATGAAATAACAGACATTAATACTTCGTCTATCTGGAATATGGATGGCCACTGTATAGAAGGAGAACTCAAAGGCACTCAACTGGAAGAGATACAATCTTACCAGGAAACACGCGAATCCTGGAACAGTTTTCACCCAAATACAGATGAATCTGATATTCCGGCTCATTAATCCACGAACAAAAAATTATAACAGACCTTAAAATTGTAGAAGTAAATTGAATTATTTCAAAAAGTAACTCACTTATATCGATATCAGAATAACTTCAGCAAGTGATTAAATTTCAATATTCCGTGCCTTGCTGTTTTGTGCATTTAATATCCTTGCCTTCACCGTTTATATCTTTTTCATTTTGCTTTCTTGTATCCCTCCATTTTTTTACACCATAGCCTACCCCGGCTACTACCAAAACCCATGATCCGGGATCAAGTGGAAGTTCAGGATCCCCCCCAGGATCGCCGGGATCTGTTTGAGCGTGCCCATAAAAACATATACCCAGGGTTAGAAAGGAGACAAGAAATAATTTCGGAAGGTATTTTTTCATAACACTTATTGGAGTTTTCTATATGGTATATAAACGCAAAATAATGCTTTTACAAGCTGAATGCCTGTGCAAATTTATTTGTTTGCTTAATACGAACTAAACAATCAGGAAAGTCCGGCACAACCTTACCGGCTTATTAACGCTTTTAAAATATTTTGTACTCCTGTTTCGGTGTTTAAAATATTTATTACCAACAATCCTGTATTCCAGGATGATTTTAGCAGAAGCGGATAAACTGTATTGATACCTGTGTGTTGAACTGTGCTTACAGATAGTTGTTCTCCTGCAGCATTGTATATTGTTACTTCATAACTTCCCGCCGGCATATCATTGAACTTTAGCATAGCCTTACTACCGGTTACAGGATTCGGGTATATGCTTACTTCACCCGCACTGCTTAAATTGCTTTTTGCTATTGCATTCGCACTTGTCGTTACCCCTTTTTCCTGTTGTTGTTTTTTACCTGTGCGGTTAAATACGATCATGAAGCGGTTACGGTAGCTGTTCGTATCCTTATTCGGGGTAAAAGCATACAGGTTTACATTATGAATATCAAGCGGTGTTTGTGTACCAAGGTATTTGTCTACCAGCGATGCTTCAGCAGGCAAATCATCTGCAACACCTTTTGTAAATATTTGCAGCGTATAAGGATGCTGGCGCAGGTAAAGCCTTATAAGCATGGTATCCGGCTGTTTAGGCACCGGCCTGAACTCAATTGCCAACGTAGTATCGTGGTGTACAATTGCCATATTCTCTATCTCTTCATTCCATTTCTTTTGGGTATCCAGTGAATCTATGTAGACTGAATATTTATTGCTGAAACCCATTCCTACACCATCCATTACCACATTACTCTGATCAAGCAGGTTCACATAGAGGGCAGGCGGTGTATATGGAGTACTTTTAGGAGATGGAGAAGCCTTCAATCCAAATACGCCTACGGTTGTTTCTGTGGTTGATTTATCAGTTTCTTTAAAAGTTAAAGATCCTGCTCCTCCTGTATTGCTGCTGTTTACCTGCACCATAAATGATTCCCCGCTCTGCAGTATGGTGTTGGCAGCATAGTTTGTAGTATCAATCAGATTAAAAGGCACCTGCACGCCATTGCTGAACGTAACATAGCCGCCTACGCCGTTAGCACCGCCGAGGGTGGGGTTCCATACCCAGAACTTGTCTGATGAAATACCCGTATTGTTGGTCTTTACAGCCGCCCGTATATCAACCGGGGCTGCATAAGGATTTCCGATTAATATAAAATCGTTGGGTTTTGCGCCATTGAAATTAATCACATCAGTGCTGCTGCCCTGCTGGTTAAGGAGGCCTGTTGCACTCAGGGTGGTAGCATCAGCAGGAGCTGTATAAGTAAGACAAACATTGCGGTCGCCTCTTACAAACAGGCAATATGCATTGTTTGAACTGGCGGTAACGAGATTCGTGTAGGTAGTTGCAGGAACTACCCATGCATTATTTTGATATACTTTAATGGAAGCATATCCTGTATTGTTTATATCGAAACCGTCGGCTGAACTGCCGCCGCTTATCTCAGTACCAATACCTGGTGTTCCGGGATATTGGGAAGGGCATGTTAATACACTATTCACCAGGCCTTGCTGCCAGGCGGAATTGATGGTTTGATTGGTACTGCTGAACGGAATGGATACAAACCTCCATGCACGCAATGGCGGGAAATATCTTTCTACTGTTACCATACTATTTATCACACCCGTTGAAGGGCCTATCAACGCCGTACCATTGGCATCTGATTTTAATGTAAGAAAGCTATTGCTGTTCAAGGTGCCGTTTACTGTAACAGTGCCATACCCGATAGAAGAATTGCCACCCGCTATGTTAAGCGCATTTTTTAAAGTAGCAGAACCCGAAACGGTAAAAGTTTTTAAATAATTGTTTGTGCCACTCTGGGTAAAGTATAAGTTGTCTGCATTACCACTAACAATAAGCCCGGAAGTTGTAGTACCGGAAATAGTTGCCGATGAATTGCCAACAATGTTATTTGATGTAAGCGTATTACCGTTCAAGGCAAGTATGCCGGAGCTAATTGATGCCGAATCTGTAACGTTTACGTCTTTATTCATTGTTACAGTAGCGCCGGTTTTTTTAACGATAAGGTTATAAAAATTTGTAGTGCTGCTACCCGAAATTGTTGTATTGGTAGTGGAATCAAAAATAATTGTTGCGCTGTCTGAATAGAAACTGCCGTTATTAGTCCAATTACCCCTGACAGAGATCGTATCAATTAAAGAACCAGATGCACGTGCGTTTAGTGATGTCCCGCTGTTTATAGTAAGAGTTCCCGCAATGGTTAAGGTACCCCCTGCTGTAACCCCCCCCGCGCTGGTATCTGCAATGATAACATTGCCATAAGTAACTCCGGAGTAGATAGTTTGAGGAGTGGTACCACTAAACGAAACCGTGCTGGTGCGGTCAAAATTATAATATTGATAATTTCCGGGCACACTGCTGGAATTTCCGGCCTTTGTACCGAGAATCAATTTAGCCCCTGCCCTGATCTGGACCAGTCCATCAGGGCTTACTTTATTGGCATTACTCGGTGTTACAATGCCTCTTAAATAAAAAGTTGAACCAGTATCAACAATAAGAGACTGGCTAACTGTTAAAGCTTCATTATCGCTTGTACCTGTACCTGGTACGAAATTTACAATGGGGGCAATTGAACTTCCATTTCCTATATGTAAAATGCCCGGTATACGGTCGGGCGCATCACTTGAGGCAAAGGAGACAATGTTTTTAGTGGTTCCCGTAGCATTATTAAAAAGAAGGGTGCCATTCCTAAAATTTGTCATTCCCGCGTTAAAGCCAAGTGTGTCATTTATGCCCTGAAAAGCAAAAGTACCTGTTGAAGAGTTTTTAATACCTCCAATGAATACTGTGTCTTTATAAGTAACCGTATCCTTGGTTGCACCAAACATAGTATTACCAATAAATGTAGTAATAGCAGGTGAATTGCCTACAAGAAAATTAATAGTGTTTTTGCCCGAATTGCCTGAATTTTTTAAAGTAGTGCTGCCGCCAATAGTGAGCGCGGCGCTGTTTTGCACCAATGTAGAAGTATATGAGTTGGCGGCTGAGGTTGAAGACCAGTTGCCTAAGCAGTTAAGTGTGCTTGAGGTATTAATAGTTACGCCAATCTCAGGAAGGGAAGTGGCGGAATTACCCTTACCATCAGCAGTAATCGTCATTGAACCACAGCTTACTGTACCTGGGGTATTTCCTAAAGTATTGCCAACATTAAAAATAAGTGAATCATTATAAGAAGAAACAGAAGTATTGTTAATAGTTAATGCACCGGAAATACTAAGGTTATCCAGGATATTAACATTAACTGTAGTAACAGCACTTGCGGCAGCTGGCGTTGACAGATTGATCGTTAATGCGCCAATGCTCCAGCTTGATCCACTGGATAGATTTAAAATAAGTGCACCTCCTGTTGTGCCGGTAAAGTTTATTGTACATATATCACCTGTAGTAGGCACACCTTTCGGGGTCCAATTGTTTTGGTTAAGAAGATTACTGCTTGTACCACCTGTTGCTGCTCCAATCCATGTATATGAGGTTGCAATGCTTTGCTGAGCAAAAGCAAATAACAGGCTCACAAGCAGCACAACATTGCGCTTTTTAAAGCTACTTAACGCATTAAAATTTAGAAGAGATAAATTTTTTTTCATAGAGTACACTTTTAGATTAACGTATTAGCAACCAATATGGTTTCATACACGCTTTCCGGAGGTCTTAAGTAAATTAACCAAGGGTCCTGGCTACGGATTATTTAGTTTTCAACGTAATATTGTGATGCAATTTACTATCATTAATTCTCACGCTATCGTAATTCTGCAAAAATCGTAATCTTTTTTTTAAAGCTTCACAAATTTTTCTTAATCTGCTTTCAAGGCCCGCTTACTCATCAAAAATATTTTTACACCATCACCTGTTTATTACAAACGGAATATTTTTCACACTCCCACCGGCTACATTTCTAACTACTGCGTTATAAATACCTGAGTTCCATGATGCACTTACCTGCAGCGGGTAGACTGCATTGACACCTGCATGTTGAATTGTGCCTGCAGAAAGCTGTTCTCCGGCAGCATTGTATATTGCTATTGCATAACTCCCCGCCGGCATACCATTGAACTTTAACATAGCCTTGCTGCCGGTTACAGGATTTGGATATATGCCTACTTCACCTTCTTTACCCAAATTGCTTTTTGCCACTGCATTCGCACTTGGTTTAATGCCTTTTTCATGTTGCTGATCCTGTTTGCCTGTGCGGTTATATACCACCATAAACCGGTTACGGTAACTGTTGGTATCCTTGTTCGGTGTAAAAGAGTAGAGATTTGCCTGATATATATCCAGCTGTGTTTGTGTGCCCAGGTATTTATCTACCAGCCACGCCTCTACAGGCAGATCTTCCTTCACTCCTTTTGCGAATACCTGCAATGTGTAGGGATGCTGGCGCAGGTACAATCTCAAAAACACTGTATCCGGTTGCCTCGTCACGGGCCTGAATTCTATCGCCAAAGTGGTATCATGTTTTACGATCGCCATATTTTCTATCTCTTCATTCCATTTCTTTTGGGCATCCAGCGAATCTACATAGGTTGAATATTTGTTTCCAAAGCTTACACCCACTCCATCCATAATTACGTTACTCTGGTCGAGCAGGTTAACGTACAATGCCGGAGGTGTGTACCGGGTATTGCCTGCTTTGGGGGATGCCTGCAAACCAAACACACCTGTAGTCTTTTCTACAGCTGATTTATCAGTTTCCTTAAAAGTTAAAGATCCTGTTCCACCGGTATTGGTATTGCTTACCTGCACCATAAATGATTCCCCGCTCTGAAGAATGGTATTGGCCGAATAGTTTGTTGTATCATTATTAAGATCATAAGGCACCTGTACGCCATTGCTGAAAGCTGCATAACCACCTACTCCGTTTGCACCACCTAACGTGGGATTCCATACCCAGAACTTATCTGATGAAATACCCGAATTGTTGGTCTTCACCGCTGCCCTTACGTCAACGGGTGATGCATAGGGATTACCGATAAATATAAAATCACCCGGAATGGCGTTATTGAAATTTACTGTTATATCTCCACCATTGCTATGTTGATTAATAATGCCTCTTGGCCTTAAAGTAGTAGCATTGGCAGGTGCTGTATAGGTAAGGCAGACATTCCGGTCTCCTCTTACAAACAAACAATACGCATTATTGGAACTTGTACTCACAAGATTGGAAGTAGTGCTCACAGGAATTACCCATGCATTGTTCTGATACACTTTAATAGAGGCATAACCTGTATTGTTCACATCAAAACCGTTGGCAGGGGTACCGCCGCTGATCTCCGTCCCGTAACCCGGAGTACCCGGATAGAGTGAAGGGCATTGTAATACATTATTCACTAATCCTTCCTGCAAGGCTGTATTGATGCTCTGGTTAGTGCTGCTGAAAGGAACTGATACAAACCGCCATGCACGCAATGCAGGAAAATATCTTTCCACCATTACCGTGTCATATATATTCCCGTTTGAAACGCCTACCATCGCTGTACCATTCACATCCGATTTTAATGTAAGCAAATTACCCGTATGCAAACTTCCATTTACTGTAACAGTCCCATAGCCGGTAGATGAGTTACCGGGAATGACATTAAGTGTATCACCGGATGCAATATTTCCGCCAAGGGTAAGATTACCACCGGAATTAACCGTAAGCGTTTTTAACTGGTTATAAGGAGAAGATGCAAAATATACGGTACCGGCACCTGAAGTAATCAATCCTGAAGAAGTACTTCCTTTTAAATTTCCATTGCCCGAAAAACCGGTATTAACCGTTAATGTATTGCCGTTAATATCAAGGCTGTTGCCGGTTGCCACAGTTAATGTACCGGGCACTGTTCTGGAACCACTTAATAGAATACTGTTTGAATTTTGTACGGTAACGCTGTAAGGAGATCCGGGGCCGGTTGAACTGCTGTTGCCTGTCCATTCAAGGCCGGTATTTAATGAAGCCAATGTTGTGTTGTAAATTAAAGTTGCAGCAGAACCATACATCGGGCGATTCGTGGCTATTGAGCCATTCGTATTGATGATAAGATTATTATTTATAGTTGAAATACCGCTTCCCGGGTTGAGTGCCACATTTGTTACAGCATTATAAAAACTGGCTGTACCGCTTCCGCTTACGGTTGCGGAGCCTGTTGAAAACGTAGCTGTATTGTTATTACCATTGTAAATACTGCTATTGAAGAAAGTGAAACTGCCACCGGTGATCGTAAAGCTGGCACTACAATTTAACGTTGTCGCACTGCTAAAACCGCTTTTCCCGATGGTTAAATTACCAAAATTCGTTGTACCTGTTCCTGAAAAAGTCTCCGTTGCGCCAGCGTTATCAAAATAGCAGGTATATCCTGTGTTTTCTGTAAGTGACCCATTATTGATAAAGCTATTTCTTACATGGATATAGCCACCGCCCGTGGCGTGCGTTATTATTGCACCACTGTTTATTTGAAGATTATAAAAATCCTTGGCTGCGCTGCCTATTATTGTTCCTGCACCACCAGTTAAAACTACAGTTGAAGTTCCTTCCATCATAGTACCTGCATCATTATTAAACTTATCTGTAACCGTTACATTTGACGACCCGAAATTTGTAGTGATATTTGAATTGCCAAAAGTGAGATCATAGAAAGTTGTAGTGCCTGATATACTTTGAGTTCCTGATGTTGAGGAAGTTAAATTAAAATTAACTGTACGCCCGTTTGCGTTGAATGTTCCGCCATTATTCGTCCAATTTCCTAAGATATACAGATCGCGGGTGCCTGTAGTAAGTTGAAAGACCGCTCCACTAGCTATAACCAAATCACCTGCCAAAGCCCTGTTGGAGCCTCCGGAATTCGGTATAGTTACTGTACCGGTTTGAATATTTATATTTTGAGGAATGCCTGCACCTGCTGAAGTAGTTGATGCTGCACCTGTATTCCATTCGGTACCGGCAGTATAGCTACCTGTAATATTATAACTGAGTGTTGAACTGCTTCCATAAGCAGGGGCATTACCGGAAATAGCACCGCTGTTAATTGTGAATATTCCATTAATTGCTGGCGCGGTAGAAAAAGCAATTGATCCGTTTGAGGTAATATTGGTGAATGTGGTTGTAATTGAACCATTCACTGTATTGCTTCCGGAGAATATCACTGCTCCTGTACTGGCCGTAGCATCAAAACTGCCCCTGTTTGTAAAATTACCTGCACTTGTAAGGGTCAGGTTATATCCTGCTGCCATTGTAAGCGTAGCATTTTTTGCTATCGTTACAGAAGCTGCAAAAGCATCTGCAGTTGAAATCTTAGGTGAATAAAGTGTACCTGAAGGTATATAAACATTCGAAGTTGCTGTGGGAACGCTGTTCGAGCACCAATTGGCTGGTGTTTGCCAGTTATTGTCTGTGCCGCCAATCCAGGTAAATGCCGTTGAAGAACAAGAAGTAAATTCATCTGCTCCCATATCGGGCGTTGTTGTGCTTCTCGGATCTGCGTCAATATCATCGGTAACCGTGATGACTCCGCTAATGGGAGTACCGAGGTTGTCCAAAGTATTGTTATTTGAAACATCCAGGTGCAGATCTGAAGCGCTGACAAATATTGGTTTAATACTCTTTGAATTTGTATTACCTCCAAAACCTGTTTGAATATCAGTTAGCAATTGCCTGTTAGAACCTATAAAACCTAAATAGGTGCCTGTTGTCCAGTAGTCGTTATAATCAATATTGCTGAATACGGTTTTTAATGCCCCTGAATAAATACTGTATCGCTGTGTAGATGATGCTCCTGATGTTTGATTATTAGCGAATATATTATCCCTGAGATCAACAGCGCCACTGGCGGTAACATTACTGCTTATGTTTAAAGCAGCAGTAATACTGCTGCGGCTTTGATTGGAATTAGCTGTAAGGTTTACGGTATTATAATAGATCTTGTACCCGCTGCCACCATCTATCATAATGCCGTACCCGTTATTATTATATCCTGCAGTGGTACTTCCTGTACCTGATACGTCTAAAACAAAATTATTATAAACAGCTATTGTTGGCGAGCCACTCGTATTCAGATAAATACCTTCAGCTCCATAACCGGAAAAGCCAAATAAACTGTTTAATTGAGTAATTGACGATATCTTATTATAAATAATACCAGCAGCGGCGCCACTAAATTCAATTCCCATTGCCGGTGATGAATTGGCCGAAGCTGAAATTCCTGAAACAATATTTCCTGTAATAGTTAGCGCCTGCGAAGAGCCTGTAACTTTTATTCCATCTGTATTGGTTGCTACAAGACCACCTGTATTTGAAATATTAGATATGGTATTGCCTGATATGGTAGCTGTAACAGAACCATTTCCAATCAATATGCCTGCTGTTCCACCAGTCGTAATTGTTGCCCCTGAATTTATAACACCTGAGACAGTATTATTGGAGATCGTAAAGTTTGTTGCATTGCCTGTAACTTCTATTCCGGAAGTGTTTCCATTAATAAGTGCATTGGCATTTATACCGGAAACAGTATTACCTGAGATACTAAAAGCATTTGCGTATTGTATCAATATACCTGCGGAGTAACCCGAACTGACGGTATTATTCGTCAGTAACCAGTTTTGATCCATTGTGGATGCGCCATAAACATAAATTCCGTTTACAGCATTTGAAAGCAAACAGTTTTGTATTGTGTTATTGCTGTTGGGTGAAGCCGCCTGGGTCTGGTAGGATGATGCGTTACTGCCACTTGCAATGCCTGCCCATGAACTTGTAGTACCCGAGCCGGTAATAATGCAATTTTTTATAGTGTTATTGCAACCCAAACAACGGTTGATCCTGCACCAAGAAAAGAGGTACTTGTATTTTGTATAGTCAGATCTCTTGAAGTTGAGCCACTAGCGCTTCCATCAATTGTTACATAATCCGCCCCGTTCAATTCCAATATTGCCGAAGAGCTGGAGCCGCTGATGGTGGCTGATACGCCTGTATTAGGCTTTATGGTTAGCGTAGTGCT
>Ga0206973_1115_pt1 | contig 18849 bp, 11 predicted proteins | sample Alteio_BWOrgHeat_83_FD_152927 | JGI IMG/M metagenome (GOLD analysis project Ga0206973, IMG submission 152927) | Enriched cells from forest soil in Barre Woods Harvard Forest LTER site, Petersham, Massachusetts, United States -... | ecosystem: Environmental > Terrestrial > Soil > Temperate forest >...
AGAAGGCGACGGATCCGGGGGAGACGAACCCGGAGAAGAATCCGCTGTGGGCGTATCATGAGACATTTAATACGGATACGGCGTGGGTGGCGGAGTACCAGGCGAAGTACAAAGCGGGAGGCGTGGGCGATGTGGAAGTGAAACGCAAATTGATCGATGTGTTGGTGGCGATCATTGAGCCGATTCGGTTGCGGCGCGTGGAACTGGAAAAGGATCCGGCCGCGGTGATGAGCGTGCTCAAAGACGGTACTGCGCGGGCTAACGCGGTTGCGGAAGAGACATTATGGCTGGCAAAAAAGGCCATGAAACAGGACTTTTTCTCACGTACGCTTGCGTTTTGAACGATAGAGTTTTTAAGCGGGGCTTTGACGCGGGGGACGGACGTGCTACACTAATAAGTAGATCCGGACCTGTCTCGCGACGGTTTTTAAACCAAAGTCGCATGGTTCCGGCAAGGAAAAATGGATGCAGCAGCGCCTGATTGGCTTTCAATTTGAAAGCGAACGGCAGCAGCGCTCCGAAAAACGAGTAGGTGACTCATTAACGCAGTATTTTCGTCGTATGCCCCCGAAACGGGGCTTGTTGGTATTTCATTGAAACAAAATTTAGTGCATGCGGGGCCGGATGACGGTGCTGATGCGGGCGGCGGCGGAGCGGGTAAAGCGCCGCGGCGTCGTGGATCGCGCGGCGGGCGTGGGCGGACCAAGGCGGCGGGGGCCTCGAAGGAAGTTGCGGCCGATGCTGAGGAAGCGGTAACTGCGCCGAAGGCGAGGAGTCGGCGTGCGCCGGCGGTTCGTCGCAAGGCTCCAGCGAAGGGTTTGCCGATTGCGGGAGTGACTCAGCAGGCTCCGGTGGCACAAGAAACGATTGCACCAGTGGCGGTTGCGCCGGTGCAGCCGAGTGCGCCGATGACTGATGAACGCGCGAGTGAACAGCAGAATGCGGGCGGCGGGCAGGAGATTGTGTCGGGGCCGCCGCGGATTGGAATGCGTCCTGCGGTGATTCGTCCGGCGGGTCCGGGGCGAATGAGTTTTTCGACAGAGAAAACGCGGCATCAGTTTCGGCCGGGGCAGAGTGGCGGGTTTCGTCCGCCGCGTGCATTTACGCCACCGACGCCGGGAGCGCCTGGCGCGCCGGCGGGAAGCAGCACGGCATTCTCGAAGGGGCCGCCGCTGGATGATCAAGATATTGAGATGGACAATGAGCCGCAGCCGGGGAATCAGTTGACACCGCCGGCGCCGATTCCGCAGATACCGTCGGGGAATCGTCATCAGCCGCCGCAGCAGCATCGTGGCGGCGGGCAGGGTCAGGGTCGTGGTCAGCAGCAGCATCGCAATGATCAGCGTGGCGGTGGCGGGCGCGGGCAGCAAAATCGTCCGCCGCAGCAGGGCGGTCAGCAGCGACATGGCGGGCAGCAACCGCCGCAGCATCGGCGCGGACAAGGGCCAATCCAAGGCGGTCCGCGGATTAATCCACAGGCACCGATCCAGGGTGGTCCGCGGATGCCCGTGCAGCCGGTGCAACAGAATGTGCAGAGAGCGCCGCAGATTCAGCGGCCGCCGATGCCGGTGATGCGCGGACCCGTGGTGGTCCAGCAGGCGGCGTTGCCTGCGGTTGAACAAGTGAATGTGAATGAAGGGGTTGGGATGAATGAGGGTGTGTTGGGGAATGAGTTGGTGCAGTTGCCGGCGCAGCCGATGGCGGCGGCGGGTGATGCGATTGCGAACAGCGGCGGCGGGGCGTTGCAAGCGCTCACGCCGGCGGATTCGGCGGCGCTGGCGCCGTTCGCGGAAGATATTGAGATTGATGATGCGTTGTCGCAGATGCCGGCGAAGCGGCGCGAGCTGACCGGACGGGACATGCTCATCAATGTGGTGGAGGGCGAAGAGGTGCGTATCTCGGTGGTGCGTCGTGGGCAGCTTGAAGAGCTGTACATGGAGCGGTCGTCGAGCGAGTCGCACATTGGGAATATTTACAAGGGGCGCGTGACGAACGTGGAGCCGTCGATTCAGGCGGCGTTCATTGATTTTGGCATTGGGAAGAATGGGTTTTTGCACATTTCGGATTTGCATCCGCAATATTTTCCGAAGAAAAATCAGCCGAAGATGCCGCAGCAGCGCGGTGGGCGTGGGCCGGTGCAGAAGGTTGTAACGCCGGTTGCACAGCCGATGGGTTTTCAGCCGCCGGCGGAAGCGCCGGCTGTTGTCGGCGACGGGACTGTTGCGGAGCATGCGATTGCGGACGAAGCGCCGGCTGTCGCATTTGATGCAGCGCCGCAGGAAGGCACGACGACGGTAATTGAAGTGGATACCTCGGCGGCCAATGTTCCCGCGAATGATAGCGGAGCGGTGGCTGAGGTTGCCGAGATTGCGGCGACGACGTCGGCGGAGAATTCCGTCGGCGATGCGGAAGAGACGGCTGAGGATCAGGAACATACTTCCGAAGATCAGGCGGATTTTGGATCGGCATACAACTCGGAATTTTCGGATGACGATGCGGATGCGGATTATGAAGGGCTTGATGACGGGCACATGAAGCCGATGGAGAAAGTGGGGCGGAAGACGCCGCGCTACGATCGGCCGCCGATACAGGCGTGTTTGCGTCGTGGGCAGGAAGTGATTGTGCAGGTGACGAAGGAAGGGATCGGGACGAAGGGGCCGACGCTGACTTCGTATATTTCTTGTCCGGGGCGATACCTGGTGATGATGCCGGGGATGGCGCAGCTGGGCGTTTCACGGAAGATTGAGGATTTGGAACAGCGGCGCGAGTTGAAGCGGACGCTGCAGGAATTGAATCCGCCGAAGAATCTTGGGTTTATCATTCGCACGGCAGGCACTGACGTTTCGAAGAAGGAACTGCAGGGCGATTTGAATTACCTCGTGCGGATGTGGAAGGTGATTGCGAATCGGATTCGCAACCATCGCGCTCCGGTCGAGTTGTATCAGGAATCGGATCTGGTGATTCGGACGATCCGCGATGTGTTCAATGATGACATTGATCGCATTGTGGTGGACAACGAGCAGGTGGCTTCGCGCATTCGCGATTTCCTGTCGATTGTCGATCCGCGTTCAGCGGGTATTGTCGAACTCTACACTGGGACGATGCCGCTGTATCAGAAGTTTGGCGTGGAGAAGGAAATTGAGAAGATCAATTCTCGGCGCGTGGAGATGGCCAACGGCGGGTCGCTGGTGATTGATTCGACCGAAGCGCTGGTGGCGATTGATGTCAACTCCGGGCGTTATCGCGAGCAGCGGGATGCCGAGCTCACGGCGTTCAACATGAACAAGGAAGCGGTCAAGGAAGTCGTGCGGCAATTGCGGCTGCGTGATCTTGGCGGCGTGATCGTGATCGATTTCATCGATATGCGTGAAGAGCGGCACAAGCGCGAAATTGAAGCGCTGCTGCGCAAGGAGATGGAAAGCGATCGGGCCAAGACGAAAGTCCTGCGCATGTCGCTGTTCTGCATGATCGAGATGACACGGCAGCGCGTGCGGCCGAGCTTGAAGCGGAGCATCTATCAGGATTGTCCGCATTGCCATGGCAGCGCGCTGATCAAGACGCCGGAGTCGGTGAGCCTCGATGTAATGCGGCGACTGGCGGCCGGCGCGACGCGCGTGGATGTCAGCAAGATTGATGTGCGGGCTTATCCGACGGTGGCGACGTTCCTGCTGAACCGCAAGCGCAAGCAGCTTGTAGAACTCGAGGAAAAGACGGGCAAACGGATCACAATCGTGGCGGATGGAACACTGGCGGGTGATCAGATCGTGCTCGACGCGCAGAACGCATTGGGTAATGTCTTGAATATTCTGCTGTAAGATTCATCCGATAATTGCGGCGAAAATTTGAACGGCTGCCCTGTTGTAAGTGACGGGGCAGCCGTTGTTTGTAATGTAAAAATGTAAAATATTAATACGGCGTTTTTGCATATATCTCCGAACATGTTTTGGCGCAAAACGTTATAATAATAGTCGGATTTCGCTTGCATTGGAATTTAGATGGTGTAAATTAAATATGAACCACTCGTGAGGCTTCGAAAAGAGTTCGGAGTTGTGGTGCATCGGAGAAAAGGGAAAGAGGGGGATCAGGAAACGAGTTGTACGTAGCGTCTTTATTCTAAGGACGCTGGAGCTGATCCGTGACATTTTAATGGTTTGATTCCTTAACGAGGCAATTCATTTTTGCATCGTGCGGGGAACCCGCGCAATTACTTTTCTTCTATTTATATGAGGTACACATGATGAGTGCAGTATCGAGAATCAAGAGATCACGGACGGCTTTGCTGACCATGGCGATTTTTCCGGCGGCGATGATTTTCACATCGCACGCGTCGCTGGGCGGCGTTCTCGATACATGGAACCCGCCGGCGATTCCTTCCAGCACCAACTGGACCGACGGCACCAATTGGGGCGGCAGCGCTCCCAACCCCACCGATCTGCTTGATTTCACCGGTATCAACAATACTGCCAACAACAATGATTTCGCGCCGCAGACGCAGTTCAACGGCATCACGTTTGATGCCGGGGCGGGCGTTTTCAATCTCACCGGCAACGGCATTCAACTGGGCGTGCAGACGACGGGCACGGGGATCACGACTTCCAGCGATATCGTGAATTCCTCGGCGAATGATCAAACGATCAGCCTGACGGGGCTCACGCTGGATGCGGGCAAGCATGTTATTTCGACGACGACCAACGCGTTGAACATTTCGGCGACGATTACGCAGAACAAGGGATCGACGGTGATTTTTGTGCCCGGGACGGGTTCGATTAACTTGACCGGGTCCGGGCTCAGCAATGATGCCAGCGGGCTATTGGGCGGGTGGGCGACGATCGGCGGTAATTTCGCGGCGCTTGATGGCAGCAATCACGTGGTGGCTTATGCCGCTTATACGGGCGTGATCGGCGGAGGCACGATTGCGAGCAGCACGACGGCCAACATCAATATCACGGCGGGTTCGGGGACTGCGATTACGATGGCGGCCGCGGGCGTGACCAATATCAATACGCTGCTTTTTAGTGCCGGTAGCGCGGCTCAAGTCATCAACCTGGCCACGACCAATACGCTGGTGCTGGGGCAGAATGGCGGCGTTTACAATGCGACGGCGGTGGGCGGGACGCTGCGGGCGTTGACGATTGGGACCAATGTGGCGACGGGGGGCACGCTGACGGCGGGTGATGGAGTCAATCCCGCGTCGATTACGTTTTCGGCCGGCGCGTTGCCCAGCACGGCGACGTATTTAACGGTGAACTCCGCGATCAAGGACAATGGGCCGGGGGTGGTGAGTGTGACGTCGATGGGTGGGTATGCGACATTTGCGGCGACGAATACTTATTCGGGTGGGACTTATATTGATGCGGGGCGCATTTCACCGTCGGTGGTGGGTTCATTTGGAACCGGGCCGGTGTATATCTTTGCGGGCGCGGAGGTGAACCCAGGTTTGCCGCTGGCGAATAATTTTTTCCTGGCGGGAAATGGTACGGCGGAAAACGCGGGGATGGGGGCGCTGCGTTTGTTTGGCTCGGCTCGGTTGACCGGGACGATCACGCTGATGGATACCGCTTCGGTGGGTGCGAATAACGTGACGAGTGGCGTTGGGCTTGCGGGTCAGATCACAGGGCCGGGCGGCTTGACGATCGGTGCTCCAACCGCGACGGCGACCGGGGCCGGCGTGGTGGCGATTGGGCCGCTCACGGGTTCTGCGACGGCGAATAATTATGCCGGTGTGACCACGATTGCGGGAACGGCGGGTGGAACGGTGAATTCAACGCTGCTGATTGCGGCGGCGGCGGACAACAATATTATGCCCCACGGGCTCACGGGCAGTTTTTCCGGCGGGCTGACGGGCAATCTGGTCCTCGGGGCAACGGCGGCAAATCGTGCGGCCATCTTCGATCTGAATGGTTCGACGCAGACGATCAACGGATTGGGCAGTATCGGCAGCGTTCCGGCGTCGAACATTGTCACCAGCGGAGCGGCCGGCGGACAACTGATTCTCGGCGACAGCAATGCCACTGCGGCATTCGCCGGCATCATTCAGAATGGTTCCGGTCTTGCGGTTACGAAGATCGGTTCGGGCACGCAGACGCTTGGCGGTGTGAATACTTACACGGGTGTGACGACCATCGAGGGCGGAACGCTGGCGATCACCTCTTCGACGTCGAACAACAACATCGGCGCTTCATCGAAGATCATTGTCGGCGACACCCCGGCGGATAACACAGCAGTGCTGGATGTGACGGGCATCTCAACGGCCGGAGGCTTTATTGTTCCGGCCAGCCAGATCCTCGCGGGTCATGGCATCGTCAAGGGCGGCGTCACCCTGGCTGCCAATGCGGTGATCGCTCCCGGAAATTCCATTGGCACGCTCACCTTTGACGGTAGTGCGACCACGGGTACCGTCCTGACGTTCTCCAGCGGTGCGATTCTCAACTTTGATGTGAATAATGTATTGCAAGCGGATCAGATCGCGCTGATCAACGGCGCGGCGAATGATATTTCCTTCGGTGGAAATGTGATCAATTTTAATGATCTGTCGGCGGGCACGCTTGGCAGCGGCATCTACACGCTGTTTAGCGCGGACGTTGCGGGTGCGTATAGCGGGCTGACGGTGGATGGCAGCGGCAATATCACCGGCGGTTTGGCCATCGGCACCGGACTTGGGGCATATCCCGGAGCGGTGTTGCAGGAAGTCGGCAACAATATTGTTTTGAACACGGCGTCGGCCTCGACGCCGGAGCCGGCGTCGCTGGCACTCCTCGGTTTAGGCGGCGTCGGGCTCATTTCGCGTCGTCGCAGGTAAGCGTGAAATCCTATTCAGAATGATCTAAATGCGTCGGCCGGAGTTTATTGTTCAGATGAACCCGGCCGACGGTTTTTTTGTGGGAGACTGCGATGGCGCTATCAAAAAAGCGGTATTTATCGCGGAGACGGAGCTGAATAATCGAATTGCGACTGGCGCAAATCAAAAACAAAATTTGTGAAGAATTCGTTTGCTTTGACAATTCGCTGATGTAGATTGTAAATGAACCGTTCGTGAGGCTTCGAATAATTCGAGGTTGCGGTGCAGAGAAAAAAAGGGAAAGAGGGGGATCAGGAAACGAGTCGGCTCTCATATCTGTAGTGGGCCAAGGGTAGTTTCAGGTTTCTGATCCACATCACATTTTGAGTTGTATTTGATCGCCTGAAGGCGGCAATTTTTTGTTGCCGCGTTTTGGCCGTTTCATCTGTTCGCTTCGGGCAAGATGCTGATCTTGTCGGTATGCGCGAGATATTTCATCTCTTAATTGAGGTAGCACGTGAAGAATCGGATCAAGCTGAACAAGAAAATGTGGCTGGCGATGGCGGTTATTCCTGCGGCCGCGTTGATGACGGCGCAACACGCTCAAGCGGGCGTTGATACGTGGACTGGCGCCGTGGATGGGAACTGGAGTACGGTGACGAGCCCGACGAATTGGGCCGCGGGAATCGTGCCGGTGTCAGGAGACACGCTGGTCTTCGGCGTGGCGACTGGCAACGATACCAATGCCAATGACATTTCTGGATTGTCGCTGCAAGGAATATCGTTTGGCGCCACAGCGGATGCCTACACGATTACGGGGCAGGCGATCACGTTTGGCGCCCAGGTGCCGGACCTTGCGTCCATCACTCTGGCGAATGAACAAGCCAATACAGGGACCACCTTTGGTAGTGGGATCAGTAGCGCCGCGGCAAACAACGAGAGCTTTGGTCTGGCGATGACGCTGGGCGCAGGAAAGCATATTTTCTCAACCAGTGGCGCGGGCATCCTGAATATGTCGGGAACAGTTACCCGCCAAGCCGGTGCTTTGGCGGTGTTCGCTCCCAATTCCAGCACGGGCATTAACGTGACGGGAACGGGTCTGGCCAATGATGCGAGCGGCATTTTGGGCGCATGGGCGGTCATGGGCGGCAACAATCCAAGCAATATCACCAACAGCAACACCACCGGCGATTTCGCGGCACTTGACGGCAGCGGGAATGTGGTCGCCTTCACGGGTTATACCGGGATCAGCACCGGCGCAATCGCCAGCAATGCAAATTCAAACGTTAAATATTCGGCGGATACGGCGAACATTACCGCCGCCACAGGCACGACCATCAACACCATTTTGGCCAGCATCGGTGCAAGTCGCAGTTTGACCATCACCGGCACACTCAAACTGGGCAGCGCTAATCCCGGCGGAGCCAGCGGCGGCATTTATCGCACCGCGGCTTCCGCCGCAAACTCTAACTTCACCGTCACCGGCGGCACCATCGTCGCCAACGGCGGCGGCGAACTCACCTTCTCTGACTCGGTCAACAATGCCGCTTTGAGCGGATTTGCCGCGACCAATAACGACTTGACGATCAACACCACCGTCATCGCCGATGACGGGGCCAACAAGACCAGCGTGAACATTTTGGGCTATGTGGTATTGAGCGGCGCCAGCACCTACACCGGCGGCACCACCATCCAACAGGGCCGCGCCCAGGTCGCGCTTGCCAACGGTCTGGGACTGGCTGGTAGCGCCGTTAACGTCCTGCCCGGCGGCGAGTTCTTCGCCAACGGAAACGTGATATTTAATTACAATTACACCATCAGCGGTTTTGGTACTCAGGAAACCAACGGCCTTGGTGCCATCCGCGCGGGCACCAGCAAGATCGTTTCCGGTAGCATTACTCTCGCCGCCGATGCCGCGATCGGCGCCGGCAATGGTTCCCCAACCATCAACGCCAATATCACCGGTCCTGGCGGTCTGATCATTGGACATGGAAACAATGCAAACGGGAGCGGAACGCCCACTTTCGGCGACGGCACCGGCACGCAGGCGTACACGTATCAGGGTGACACGATTATTAACGAGTCCACGACGACTTCGAACACGCTCGTCATTGCCACCGGTTCGAGCGGTCTTCTGCCTCACGGAGCCAATCGCGGGAACTTTATCTTTAACGCGTCCACCTCCACGATCACCGCCACTCTCGATCTTGATGGCACGAACCAGACGATCAATGGCCTGAATTCAACCGCGCTGGCCCCGTCAGGCGACTTTGTGCAGAACAAATTGGTGAGCACGCTCTCCACCCTCACTGTCGGCGATAACAATGCCACTGCTAACTTCGGCGGCATCCTCCGCAACAATAGCGGAACGGGCGGAACGCTTGCTCTGACCAAGATCGGAAGCGGTACGCAAACCCTTAGCGGCACCAACACGTTTACCGGTCCGACCACCATCAAGAGCGGCACTATCGCGCTGACCTCAAGCACCTCCAACAACAATTTGTCCACCTCGTCGCAAATTATCGTCGGCGATACGCCGGCGGATAATTCGGCCATTCTGGATGTCACCGGCATCTCCACTGCGAACGGGTTTATCGTGCCGGGCGGGCAGACTCTCGCCGGCCACGGCACCGTGAAGGGTGCCGTTACGATGGCGCTAAATGCAGTCCTCTCCCCGGGCAATACGATTGGCACGTTGACCTTCGACGGCAGCGCCACGACTTCGGCGGTGCTTACGCTTTCCAGCGGTGCGATCATCAGCGATGAGTTGAACAATTCCTTCCTGGCAGATGACGTAAACCTGATCAATGGTGCTGCCGGTGATATCGTGTTCAACAACAACCTCATTAACTTCAGCGATCTGTCCGCGGGCACGCTGGCTGCCGGAACCTACACGCTGTTTTCCGCGGATGTGGCGGGTGCCTATGCTGGCCTGACTGTCGATGGCGGCGGCAACATCATCGCGGGTCTGAGCATCGGCTCCGGCCTTGGGTTGTATCCTTCGGCGGTGCTTCAGGAAGTCGGCAACAACATTGTGCTCAACACCGCACCCGCACCCACGCCGGAACCGGCCTCGCTGGCACTGCTGGGCATGGGTGTTGTCGGCCTGATCTCACGCCGCCGCAAATAAGCGAGAATTTCCGGGAATCAATTTGTCGGCCGGTTGCACTTTATGGTGCAACCGGCCGATTGCTTTTTCCTCCACGCAACTAAGTAGTTGAATATGTATTGACAGTGGGGCAAGCGGGGATTTAATGTGGCGGCAGCGTCTGTGTGGGAATGTGATTTCTTTTGTGGAAGGAATGAATATGCGCGCGAGAACATGGCGATGTACGGTGCGGCGGTTGTGGCGATTGCGGCCCTTGGGGTGCGCGTGATGGCCGCCGAGAACGCCGAATTTCAGGATGCGTTCAAGAAGCTCTTCGCCGCCAGCAAAGAGGATTTCAAGGGGGCGACTGATGGCAAAGCGGAAGTGACCGATGACGGCGACCAGCTTTTTGATTCCGCCATCGAACTGCCCGGCGTGAAACGGGCGAAGATATGGCTGTACAAGGACCCGACGCTGGCCCCGTCTTATCGCTCCAAGTTCTTGATTGACGGCAAGGACAAGGACAAAGCGGAAGCCATTTACAAAGATTTGACGGCGAACGTGAAGGCGGCGCTGCCGGACTCATGGGAGATGGAGGAATACACGGTTGCCGATCGACACATGGAGGGGATGGAAGCGCTGTATTATCCGTCGCAGGATGACCGCTCGGTGACGGTCAACATGAAGCGGGATCGCAAAACGAACCTATACACGATTTCGCTGGTCATTGATGCGAAGGATCGGTAAGGCGAAAGCTGATTAGATGTATGCTGAAGAAAAAGAGGCGGCGATTTTCGGATCGCCGCCTCTTTTTTATTTCATGGGCTGGTTGTTGGTTGAGTTGCCGGAGCGGGCGTGAATTTGACGGCGACGGAGTTGATGCAGTAACGCTGGCCGGTTGGGGTGTCGGGAGCGTCATCAAAAATATGACCAAGGTGCGAACCGCAGCGTGAGCACAGGACTTCGGTTCGTTCCATGCCGAAGGAGTCGTCCTTTTTGAGGATGACGCGGTCGCCGGCTTTGGCGGCGTAGAAAGCGGGCCAGCCGCAACCGGAGTTGAATTTGGTATCGGAGGTGAAGAGCTCCTGCCCGCAGGCGGCGCAGGAGTAGGTGCCGGGCTGGAAGAAGTTGTCATACTTGCCGGTGAACGGGGCTTCGGTCCCCTTGTCGCGCAGGACGTTGTACTGCTCCGGCGAGAGGATTTTTTTCCATTCGGCATCGGTGTGGGTGACTTTATAAAAAGGCATGGTCGTGGACTCCGTGGAAGCGGTGGGGGGGCTGGCATTATTCGCGGCGGTTTTGGAATCGCACCCGAAAAGCAGCGACGAAAACAGGGCCAGCCAAAGAAAGAGTACGATTCTCATTGGGGTATTCTATGCCTCCAGAAGCTTAGGTGACGCAGATACTATAAGGTTACGGGAAAATGACATGATTGGATGATAAATGCAGGAGGAGAAGGCGTTTTTGGGAAATGTCCGTGGCTGCGAATGAGCGCCAGGCGGGGGGGGCTAAATGTACTCATTCTGACGAATAATACCGTATTTCCGATTGATTTTAGCGGGGGGGAGTGGTTATCGTGCGTAATTGAGCTGGCGGCGTTGCTGCCGGACGCGACATTTCTTTAGTTCATTTCATGACCGGAGGAGTTATCCATGACGACGATGTCTTCTGCGCCTACACGCGCGAAAGGTGACAAGGGCGGCAAGGGCAAATCGGAGCTGCCCGTCAAAATCAAACAGACAAAAATGCTCATCAACGGCATCTGGCAGAATTCCGCCAGCGGCAAAACTTTCGAAACACTCAACCCCGCCACCGGCGAAGTAATCGCCAAGGTTGCTGAAGGCGACAAGGCCGATGTGAACAAAGCCGTCATCGCCGCGCGCAACGCTTTTGAAAAAGGGCCGTGGAAGAAGATGAGCGCCCGTGAACGCGGCCGCATTCTTTACAAATTTGCCGATCTCGTGGAGCAGAACAAGGAAGAACTCGCCAAGCTCGAATCGCTCGACAACGGCAAGCCGCTCGCCGATGCGATGGGCGCCGATCTTCCGCTCGCCATTGATTGTTATCGCTACTACGCCGGCTGGGCCGACAAGATCGAAGGCAAGACCATTCCGATCAACGGACCGTACCACTGCTACACACGCCACGAACCGGTGGGCGTCGTCGGCCAGATCATCCCGTGGAATTTCCCGATCCTGATGCAGGCCTGGAAGCTTGGCCCCGCACTCGCCACCGGCTGCACCGTCGTGCTCAAGCCCGCCGAGCAAACGCCGCTCACCGCTCTCCGCGTCGCTGAACTGGCGATGGATGCGGGACTTCCCGAAGGCGTGCTCAACGTCATCCCCGGCTACGGCGAAACCGCCGGCGCCGCCATCTCCGAACACATGGACATCGACAAGGTCGCCTTCACCGGCTCCACCGAAGTCGGCAAGATCATCATGAAGGCCGCCGCCAACAGCAACCTGAAACGCGTCACGCTTGAGCTTGGCGGCAAGTCGCCCAACATCGTCTTCGCTGATGCTGACATGGATGCCGCCGTCGAAGGCGCGTTCTTCGCCCTCTTCTTCAACCAGGGCCAGTGCTGCTGTGCCGGTTCGCGTCTCTTCGTCGAAGGCAAGGTTTACGATCAGTTCGTCGAAAAACTCCACGCCCGCGTAAAGAAACAGCGCGTCGGGGATCCCTTTGACATGAAGACCACACAAGGCCCGCAGGTCAGCCAGGAACAATTCGACAAGGTCATGAGCTATATCACCTCCGGCAAACAGCAGGGTGCAAACCTCCTCACCGGCGGCAACCGCGTCGGCAAGCTCGGCTACTTCATCGAGCCCACCGTCTTCACCGACGTCAAAGACGACATGAAGATTTGCCAGGAAGAAATCTTCGGCCCCGTCCTCTCCGTCATCAAATTCAAAGACGTCGAGGAAGTCATCGAGCGCGGCAACAAAAATATGTACGGTCTCGCCGCCGCCGTCTGGACCCGCGACATCGGCAAGGCCCACCGCATGGCCGCCGCCCTCAAGGCCGGCACCGTCTGGATCAACTGCTATGACGTCTTCGACGCCGCCGCCCCCTTCGGCGGTTTCAAAATGTCCGGCATTGGCCGCGAACTCGGCGAATACGCTCTCCGCAACTACACCGAAATCAAGACCGTCACCGTATCGATGGCATAAGCCATCTCCGGTCAAAAAATTCATACCCAAGGCCCGCCCGAAACGGCGGGCCTTTTCTTTTGTTGCCAATCCCACGTGCCGTCAGCACAATGGAGCCCATGACTAATCCGTCATCGAATCCCTTGGGCCTCATCGCCGGGCAAGGCGCACTGCCGCTCGAAACCGCACGCGGAATGCGCGCCGCCGGCCACCGCGTCATCTGCACCGCGCTTTCGGGACAGGCGCGGATGGATGAACTCCGTCCGCTCTGCGACGTTTTCTACGAAGTCGGCATGCTGCGCATGGGCCAGTGGATCCGCAAACTGAAAAAGCACGGTTGCTCCGAAGCCGTCATGGTCGGACGCGTCGGCAAATCCGAAATGTACGAACGTTTCCACCTCTTCCGCTACGTCCCCGACTGGCGTGCCGGCCGCATCTGGTTTTTTCGCTTGAAGCACGACAAACGCAACGACAAACTTCTCCGCGCCCTCGCCGATGAGTTAGAATCCGGCGGAATCAAGCTTATTGACGGGAGGCCCTACGTGCCCGATTCACTTGCGACCATTGGACCGATGACCCGCACCAAGCCCAGCGCCCACATGGAAGCCGACATCGCTTTCGCATGGCCCATGTTGCACCGCTTGAACGAACTGCTCATCGGCCAGGCTGTCACCTGCATGGACCGCGAGATCGTCGCCGTCGAAGCTGTCGAAGGCACCGACCGTCTCATCCAGCGCACCGGCGAACTCTGCAAACGCAAAGGCTGGGTGCTTTGCAAAGCCTCAAACGCCAATCAGGACATGCGATTCGATGTGCCCACCGTCGGACTCTCAACGCTGGAGAATCTCCATAAGGCCGGCGCCGGCGCGATGGTCCTGCAAGCGGGCCGCACGATCATTTTGGAAAAAGAAAAACTTCTCGCCCGCGCCGACGAACTCGGCATCGCCGTCATCGGCCACGAATAGCTCCCCCGCATCGCATTTCAATCCGCGAACAACCGGTGCCCCGGCCCCTGATCCAGCGTGTCGATGATCGTCTTGGCGTCCTTGTCCGAAAGCACCTTCCGGCACGCTTCCTTAAGAGCATTCGCGCTTTCCCGCAATTTCTGAATCCCTGCCTGTGTTTCTTCCGGCGTAACAACCTTCTGCGTCGTCGGAGCAACCGCCCCCGCTCCCGCACCCTTTACCACGAGCCCCTGCTGCTCACGAAAATTTCGCGCATCCGCAAGAAACTGCGCTAGCGCCGGATAAATCACCGCCTTCTGATCGTCCGACAATTTCATATGGTCTACGACCATTCCAATCGCCTGCGGCCCTTTGAGCCCCGTCATGTCCATTGCGGTATTCGTGTAATCCATCGTTGCAGGCTTGGCCGGCTCAACGCTACCGCGCAAATCCGCCGTCAGATCCTTCCCCGCCAAAAGCAAATCCACCGCCGCCTTCACCTTGTTTACATCCATCCACGGATACGCTGCCTGCAAATTCCCTTTGTCGTCAATCACAAAAGTCATATTCGGATAACCGCCGTAGCGCAGCGTCGACGTATCGTTCCACGCATCCACCAGCAACTTTTCATTCTTGATCTCAAGCCGTTTGGCCGCCTGCACCGCCAGCGCCGTCCGCTCGTCCTCGCTCATCGGCCGCGAAATCGCAAAATCCGGCGTATTCACTTCCAGCGCCTGATCCGTATCCGCGGCATGCGACTCCCGCTGATACACAATCACAAACTCCACCTTGTCCCCATATTTCCCCGCAAGTTTTTCCACCGCGGGAACGCGCAGCCGAAACACCGGCTCCGTGATGCTCCCAAATTCCAGCACCACCGGCTTGCCGTGCAAAGACTCCAGCGTCACCGGCTGCCCATCGGTCGTCGTCGCAAGAATCTCCGGCGCCGGCTGATCGCTCTTCAGCTTCGGCGCATTTCCCGCAAAGCTCACTTCACAAATCGCACCAAAAAGAACCGCCGCACACCCCGCCAGAATGTACCGTTCCATCTCCGCGTTCATTCGCATATATCGTCACTCCTCATTAGAAATCCACGCTTCCAGGCGGGTAAAGTTACACCAACGTCCCAAAATCAAACGCCCGCGCGAAGATTGGCGTGTTTACCAGCCCCTCGTCTGATACACTCTATCGGCTTAGCAAGAGGAGGTTCATCGCTAATGCCCTCACCGGTTCATCCCTACAGTGATTATGGGGTCGCACTGCGCACCCTGCGTTCCGCCCGCGGTTGGCTTGGCCTGCTGCTTTTCATCTGCGTCGTCTGGCAGTTCGTCGGCTTCTCGCTGATGTACTGGACCACGCAGCCCTACCTCGGCGCGAAAAATAACGAACATTCCTTCCCCACGTGGAACGAAGCCAAGGCCATCCTGATGGGCAAGAACGCTCATCCCACCACCGCGCCCGCTGCCGCAATCGTGACCGGCGTTGGCGCCGCCGCTCCCGCCACCGCGCCCACCACCGAGGACGCCTTCGTCCACAGCACCCCGCAAAGCCGCGAACTCAAAATCCGCGACCAGTGGAACACCACCTACACCATCCTTGTCCCCGTTACGCAGCTCTCCGCGCTCATCTCCGTCGCCAGCCAATCCATCATCATCTTCATCACGCTGCTTATCATGCTCATCGCGCAGGCCCCCGGCGTTGCGCAAATGACCAAGAGCCTCATCTGGTCCGTGCTCCTCGTTTTCATTTTCCTTCCCTGGCAATATTTCGTGCGCGACTTCCCCATCCCCGGCGTCATCTATAGCTACAGCGAACTCCTCCGCAATATCGCCCCCCACGTCCAGGGCACGTACATGTCACACTTCGATATTTTCAAAATCTACGCCCGCTACATGTTCTGGCCGGCGATCGGTCTTTTTGTGCTCCTCGTCACCGCGGAGCGTTATCGCGCCGGCGTGATGATTTCCATCGGTCATCCGCTGCAAAGCATTCTCCAGGCGGCCGGCATTCAAAAGCCCAGTCTCGTCGGCCCGCTCGGTGTGCCGAATAAAAAAATCGGATGAACGAATAAGGGTTCGGGAAGCTACAATTGGCCGTGGTGTGGCGTTTCGTAGAGGTGGCAAGGTGATGCAAATCAGGCGGATGTCAGCGCTGGCGGGTGCCCTTTCTTTGTTGTCGCTTCTGGCCATGCTGGAATCGACTGTCTTCGCTCAAGACACCGGTGGGGGGGTGGAGGGTGCGAAAACCCAACACGACATCGTCTACGCCAAAACTGACAGCGGCGCGGAGCTCAAGCTCGACATCTACACGCCCGCCGACATCGCCGCCGACAAAGCCATGCCCGTCATCATCCGCATTTCCCCCGCGCGCGAAACCCCCGCGCGTCCCGCAGGCGAACTGCTAAAAAAAGGCTACGCCCTCGTTTACGCCGGCTACCTCCCCGACAGCGCCCCGCAAGGCACAGTCTTCAACCACTTCCCCGCCGACCTCCACGCCGTCAAAGCCGCCATCCGCTGGACCCGCGCCAGCGCCCAGGCCCAACATTTCGATCCCGATAAAATTGCCCTCTGGGGCGCAGACGACGGCGCAACCCTCGCCGCTCTCGCCACCGTCACCCCCGATCAAAAAGATCTCAACGGCTCTCTCGGCGATCACCCCGACATTTCCACCGCCGTCCGCGCCGTCTGCCTCTTCGGCGGCACCACCGACTGGCGCAACGCCGAACTCTACGGCGACGAAACCGTCAACATCCTCGGCTCACCCGCCTACCAACTCTTCGGCGGAAATCCCAAAGAATTCCCCGAAGCCGCCCGCCTCGCCTCCGCCGTCAACTACATCCGCCCCTCCTCCCCCGCAACGCTCATGGTCACACTCGCCTCCGACAACAACCGCGCCATGCACCTCATCTTCGCCGAAACCCTCCGCCGCGCCGGCGTCGCTTCCGCTCTCTACGAAGAAAAGCCTGGCACCGGCGCAGGCACCAACGGCCGCGCCGTCAACGAAGCCAGCCTCGACCAAACGATCCTCGCCTTCTTCAACGACACCCTCGCATCCGCCCCCGCCACCCAACCCGCAACCACCGAAGATGAAATCCAACACCTCATCAAAGCCGGCCTCTACAAACAGGCCCGCCGCATCATCGAAGAGCAAGTCGCCCTCGCCGCTCCCAACGGCCGTGAACCCTGGCTGAAACTTATCCGCCAAGTCGCCACGCAGCAGCAGGAGCCTGCTCTAAAACGCCTCGCCGAAGCCATCAAATCGCGCAACGCCAAAACCGAGAACATGGTGCCCCCCGCGCCGCACGTCCAGTGGACCCTCCGCGAAGTGCTCACCGATCCCGAGCACATCGGCGAATACCAGGTCGAAGCCCTCCTCTCGCAGTACGACTTCGATCTCCGCGCCCACGTCCTCGCCGCCGCCGAAACGCTTAACGCGCTCATCAACCAAAAAGACTGGACCGCCGCCGACAGACAAATGCTCGAAATCCGCGCCATGGCCGCCGGCGAAGGCGACGCCCCCACCATCAACGAAATCCTCAACCACTACTCCAACCTCCGCGCCCATCCCGATCAACTCTGGCCGCAAGGTACTAAGCCCATCCCCTTCGCCAACAACTTCGGCCAGGACCTCTACGGCAACTGGTTCGACATCAAAGCCGGCGGCGTCATCCAACGCTTCCGCTACATCCCGCCCGGCAAATTCTTCATGGGCTCCTCCACCGAAGAATGGGGCCGCCTCCCCGGCGAACCAATCCTCGAACCCACCGAAATCAAAAACGGTTTCTGGATGGCCGAATCCCTCGTCCCCCAGGCCATGTGGGAAGGCGTCATGGGCAAAGAGGAAAACCATTCCCATTTCCGCGGCCTCAACCTCCCCGCCGAAAGCCTCAGCTACGCCCACGCCATCAACTTTCTCGACAAACTCAACATCGGTGCACGCCTTCCCACCGAAGCCGAATACGAATACGCTACCCGCGCCGGCGCCACACAGCCCTACGCCGGCACTGGCCGCCTCTCCGACATCGCCTGGTTCTGGGATGAAAAACGCGAAGGCTCCGCCGCCTCCGAAATCCGCATCCTCCACGAACTCGAAACCGATCAAACGAATCTCAACCGCTCCACTCACGATGTCAAAACCAAACTCCCCAACCGCTGGGGTCTCTACGACATGCAAGGCGACGTCTGGGAATGGTGCAGCGGAACCTCCCCCAACCGCCCGCCCAATTACCACGTCGCCCGCGGCGGCTCATGGCTCTCCATCCCCCAAAACTGCCGCGCCGCAAGATCCGCCTGGTTCCCTACCGAAGAAGAATCCTGGAACCTCGGCCTCCGCATCGTCATCCCCGCGCAATAAACCATCCAAGCCCACGGCTTCCACGCCGTGGGCGAATCGGTCGGTAGATTCTCAATCAGACACAACCGCCATCTCGCGCATCGGCAACGCCAAATAAAACTGCACCGGCCCCCGCTCCGGCCCGCACCCCTTGCACCAATACCGCGCCGCCCGCTGCGGCCGCCGATGCCGCCAATATTCCTTCGCACAACTCGGACACTTCGCCTGCCACCGCCCCCGCGGCATCACCGCCTCTCCTTTATCACATCGCTCCGGCTTGCATCCCACCTGCGCGCAAACCGCCTTCCACTTGGGCCCATGCCCCGCCCGCTCCCCCGCCAGCGCATGCGCAATCTCATGCAGAATCGTCTCCCGCACAATCTCCTCCCCATTGTCCCGCACAAAATAACTCGATAACTCAATCCGCCGTTCCCGATACCGGCACAAGCCCAGCGACCGCTTCCGCCGATTCCACCCAAACGCCCAGTACACCAACCGATGGGCTATCAGCAACTCACACGCAATCCGTTCCGCATCATCTAACAGCATGATTCATCC
>Ga0206973_1116_pt1 | contig 18690 bp, 14 predicted proteins | sample Alteio_BWOrgHeat_83_FD_152927 | JGI IMG/M metagenome (GOLD analysis project Ga0206973, IMG submission 152927) | Enriched cells from forest soil in Barre Woods Harvard Forest LTER site, Petersham, Massachusetts, United States -... | ecosystem: Environmental > Terrestrial > Soil > Temperate forest >...
CGCTTGCGAAGATGATTGAGCTGCTGGCGATGGGGATTGCGAACTGCGTGAATTTTGTGCGGCCGCATCGGGTGGTGCTGGTGAGCGAGCTTTCGGTGCATGGACGGTTTTATGAGTTGGTTGCTCAGGCGATTCGGCCGATGCTGCTGAGTGAGCTGGCGGAGCGGGTGAAGATTGAGAAGTGGGAGCAGGCGTCATTTGCGTCGGCGGAGACGGCGGGGTGGGCGGCGATGATGAACTTGTATGCGGGCGAAGCGAGTTGAACGGGCTGGGTTCAAAAGGGTCGGGGTGCGATTGCGCGAATCACAAATAAATGTCTTGTGAAAGAAAAACTTTACAGAGTGCGGGTGGCTCTTTATGCTCGGCCATCGACATCTGCAAAACTTCTTTTGACAAACTTTTGTCAATCTTTTGACAATTTATTTGCGGCGCAGCGAAGTTGTGTTTTTCTTTTTCGCACGTGCCGCAGAGTGAACTTGGAGCGTGCATGAATTTACAGTTTTTCGACTGGGTCGTGATTGCTCTGTCGCTGGGGATTTGTTTTATACCGGCGTTGTTCATGGCGCGGCGGTCGTCGAAGAATACGACCAGTTTTTTTGCGGCGGGGCGGAATGTTCCGTGGTGGCTCGCGGGTCTTTCGATGGTGGCGACCACGTTCTCTTCTGACACGCCCAACTGGGTGACGCAGCAGGTTCGCCAGTTTGGGGTCGCGGGGAATTGGCAGTGGTGGGGGATGGTGCTCACGGGGGTGGCGACGGTTTTTTTCTACGCGCGGTTGTGGCGGCGTTCGGCGGTTCTGACGGATCTGGAATTTTATGAAGTGCGTTACTCGGGAAAAGCGGCTTCGGTGGTTCGCGGTTTTCGGGCGATCTACCTGGGGCTGTTTTTCAACTGCTTTATCATGGGCATGGTCACGCTGGCGGCGTGCAAGATCGCCAACATTCTTTTTGGGATGGAATTCTGGAAGACGATTTTGATCTGCGGGTTTCTCAACGTGATCTTCGCGGCGCACTCGGGGCTGTGGGGCGTGCTGGTCATCGATATGATTCAGTTCTTCGTCAAGATGACGGCGGTTATTGCGGCGGCTTATTTTTCGCTGGTTGAAGTTGCCAAGCGCACGGGTGTGGGTTCATCGGCTCTTGATGGCCTCAACCAGGTTGTCGCCTACCTGAGCCACACGCAGGTGAGGATGGAACACTATTGGTTTTCCAAGGACACGTATCCTTATATGGACGCGGCCAATGGGCATGGGCAGCCGATCCTCAACATCCTTCCTAATTTTTCGATGTCCGAACTGGCGCTGATGATTTTTATCATTCCCATTGCGATTGGGTGGTGGGCGAATTGGTATCCGGGTGCGGAGCCGGGGGGCGGGTCGTACATTGCGCAGCGGATGCTGGCGTCAAAATCGGAGAAGGATTCGTTGGGGGCGGTGCTGTTCTTCAATTTGGCGCACTATGTGCTGCGGCCGTGGCCGTGGATCATCACGGCGTTGTGCTCGATCATTATCTTTCCCGATCTGCTTTCCATTCAGCATGCGTTTCCGAATGCGGACCCGAGCCATATTGGGCATGACAGCGCGTTTCCGGCGATGCTGCATTTTCTCCCGGTTGGTTTTGCGGGTCTCATGGTAGGCGGGCTGATAGCGGCGAATTCCTCGACGATTCTTACGCATCTCAACTGGGGTTCCTCGTACCTCATCCATGATTTTTACCGGCGATTTGTTTCTCCCAACAAGAGTGAGAAGCACTACGTGAACGCGGGGCGGTTGTGCACGCTGTTCCTTTATATCTTCGCGGCGCTGCTTAGTTACACGCTCGACTCGGCGCAGGAAGCGTTCCAGATTCTGCTGTCCTTTGGCGCGGGGACGGGGCTGATTTATCTGCTGCGGTGGTTCTGGTGGCGGATCAATGCGTGGTGTGAAGTGGTCGCGATGATCTGTTCGTTTACGGTGACGCTGGCGGTGTTTATTCTCGCCAAGACCGGGCATCCGATGGATTTTGCGTATTCGCTGAGTGTCACGGTGGGGATCACGACGCTGGCATGGATCATCACGGCGTTTGTCTCGACGCCGACTTCGATGGAGCGGCTCGTCGCTTTTTATAAGAAGGTTCATCCGGCGGGACCGGGCTGGACGAAGATTCGGCTGGAGGCGGGTGTTTCCGAGGCGGATGCGCATCTGCACGGCGATCACATGGGGTTTGCGGCGCTGGGATGGATCTCCGGATGCATCACGATTTGGTCGTCGCTGTTTTGCATTGGGAATTTTTTGTACGGGCGGATGACCAATGCGTGGATTCTACTGGCGACGTTTGTCGTCAGCGGGAGCGTGCTCATCTGGGTCATTAATAATCTGTGGGACAAGAACCCGGTTGTGGTGAAGCAGCCGGTGGTTACTCACGATCGCGTGTGAGCCAGTAGGCGGCGCCGGTGAGGGCGACGATGGCGAGGGAGAAGACCACCAGTTCAAGGAAGTTGATGTGGGGGATCATGACTCCGCGCGGGGGAGAGAACATGAACGTGTGGCCGCCGTCGTTGACGAGGTTGGGTTCGGTGGGATGGGAGAGGGTCCAGTGGGGGAAGAGCACGATGATGCCGAGGACCAGTAATCCCGCCCCGAGAATGATTTTTTGTAACACGTTCATAATACTACCTCGTCATTTAAACGCATCGTCACGATGAATGGAGCATGAGAAACGGGTAAGTCGCTCGCTGGCCAGCAACTTGTATCGGCTGGAGAGGTCGGCATTCTGTCGCCGCATATTGGCGGCATCGGTACAATGTGCGCTTGTTGCCTAAAAAACAGTCATTTCTGTCGTTATTATTGGGCGACTCAGGAGAAACTTATGCGAGCGCTGATCCATCCACGTGCGGAAATTACGGATACGCTGGAACGCATTTATTCCTATCGAATGACGACGACGTCGGGGGGAAACCTATCAATTAAGGATTCGAATGGGGACATCTGGATTACGCCGGCGCGGATTGATAAGGGTTCGATGAGGCGGGAGGATATTATTTGCATTCGGTGCTCGGGAGAGATTGAGGGGCTGCATAAGCCTTCGTCGGAGCATCCGTTTCATCAGTCGACTTATCGGAATCGGCCGGATATTGGGGCGATAGTGCATGCGCATCCGGTGGCGTTGGTGTCGTTTTCGATATGCCGAAAGATTCCGGATACGAAGGTTTTTCCGCAGGCTGCACATGTTTGCGGCAAAGTGGGGTATGCGCCGTATGAGATGCCTGGATCGGCGGCACTGGGGGAGTCGATCGCGGCGGCGTTTGGGCGAAAGCACAATTGTGTGATCCTGGAAAATCATGGGGTGGCGGTGGGCGGGAGGAATTTGCAGGAGGCGTTTGAGCGATTTGAGACGCTGGAGTTTGCGGCCAAGACGATTATCAAGGCGGGGATGATCGGGCAGGTGCGGTATCTTTCGGATGCGCAGATTGCGCTTTCGGAAATTCCGCGGACGGATGTTCCTGCGTTTGCGCCGACGCCGGCGACGACGCGCGAGCAGGCGCTGCGGCAGGAGCTTTGCGATTTTATTCGGCGCGGGTACCGGCAGCGGCTGCTCACGAGCACGGGGGGATCATTCTCAGCGCGGCTCTCGGACGATACGTTTCTCATCACCTGCTACCACATCGATCGCAAGACGATCACGCTGGATCAACTGGCGCTGGTGAAGAATGGGCAGGTGGAGGCGGGGAAGGTGGCGTCGCGGGCGCTGCGGATTCATGAAGCGATTTATCGCAAGCACAAGGATGTGCATTCGGTGGTGAATGCGAACCCGGTGAATGCGACGGCGTTTTCGATCACGGGGGTGCCGCTGGATGCGCGGACGATTCCGGAGAGCTATATTTTTCTGCTGGATGTGCTGACGGTTCCGTTCGCGGCGCAATATGGAAATGGGGAGGAGGTAGCGGAGCTGGTGTCGATGCGGCGGCCGGCGGCGCTGATGGAGAATAACGGGGTGCTGGTGCTGGGGCGGACGGTGCTGGATGCGTTCGACAGGCTGGAAGTGCTGGAGTCGACGGCGGAGGCGCTGATCAATGCGAAGCCGATCGGGGCGCTGCAACCGATGACGCCCGGGCAGATTCAGGAGTTGGCGACGGCGTTTAATCTCACGTGAAAAATGCGACCAGAGCATTCTGCCGATTCGCATGGCACTGATCCATGTGCCGTACTTAAGAAGGAGTGGGAGAATGGGGAATGGTACAGGTGTAAAACTGGGCAACAATCGCACCACAAACACGCAAACCGCTCCACCCCACCCTCATTTTTACATTAATAAGGGCGAGAATGTCATCGTCGCGCGCGCCAACCCCAAAAATGATATTCTCGCTATTTTTTCTTTTCTTCGAGCAGACCCTGCAGGGCTTTGAGGGCTTCCCAGGCTTGCATGGGGGACATGCGGTTCATGTCGAGGGCTTTGAGTTGGCCGAGGGCTTGTTGATCGACGGGGTCGAACATGCTGATTTGCGGGGTGACGACAGCGGCGGCGGCCTTTGCGCGGCCTTTGCCGACGTGGACGACGAGTTGGCTCATCAGGCTTTTGGCACGGGCGACGACGGAGCGCGGGATTCCGGCGAGGCGTGCGACCTGCACGCCGTAGGATTTGTCGGCCTGGCCGGGGACGATGCGGTGCATGAAGACGACCTGGTCTTCCCATTCGCGCACGAGGACGTTGTAGTTGGTGACGGCGGGGCTGGTCTCGGCGAGTTCGGTGAGCTCGTGGTAGTGCGTTGCGAAAAGGGTGCGGGCCTTGGTGGTGTCGGCGAGGTATTCGGCGATGGCCCAGGCGAGGGCGAGGCCGTCGAGAGTGGAAGTGCCGCGGCCGATTTCATCAAGGATGACGAGGGATTTTTCGGTGGCGTGGTGGAGGATATTGGCGGTTTCGGTCATTTCGACCATGAAGGTGGATTGGCCGGCGGCGAGATCGTCGGAAGCGCCGACGCGGGTGAAGATGCGATCGACGATGCCGACGGTGGCGCTCTTTGCGGGGATGAAGGAGCCGGCCTGGGCGAGCAGGACGAGGAGGGCGACCTGGCGGATGTAGGTGGATTTGCCGGCCATGTTGGGGCCGGTGATGAGGTGCATAGTGCGGGTTGCGGGGGTGAGGGTGTCGCCGAAGGCGGTGTCGTTGGGGACGAATTTTTCGCTGAGCATTTGTTCGACGACGGGGTGGCGGCCATCGGTGATGGAGAGGATTTTTTCCGTGCTGATGAGTGGGCGGCAGTAGTGGCGGGTGCGGGCGAGGTGGGCGAGACCGCAGGTGACGTCGAGGGTTGCGGCGGCCTGGGCGAATTTTTGCAGGTCGGCGACGGCGCGGGCGAGTTCGGCGCGGAGGTTTTCGAAAAGTTCCTGTTCGAGGGCGAGGCTGCGTTCCTGGGCGGTGAGGATTTCGGCTTCGTATTGTTTGAGCTCGGGGGTGATGTAGCGTTCGGCGTTTTTGACGGTTTGTTTGCGGAGAAAATCGGGGGGGATTTTTTCGGAGTGGGTGTTGGTGACTTCGATGTAGAAGCCGAAGACTTTGTTGTAGCCGACCTTGAGCGAGGTGATGCCGGTGCGTTCGATGAGTTTGGATTGGTATTCGGCGAGGAAGGTGCGGGAGTCCTGGGAGAGGGAGCGGAGGCGGTCGAGGTCGGGGTGGTGGCCATCGCGGATAACGCCGCCGTCGCGCAGGTGGGAGGCGGGCTCGTCCATGATGGTGGAGCGGATGCGTTCGATGATGGCTTCGGCGGTGTGGACGTCGATGGCGAATTCGGCGCGTTCGAATTCGAAGGCGCTTTCGGCGCGGGTGAGAGCTTCGCGGGCTTTGCAGAGGGATGTGAGGGAGCGTCCAAGGGCGACGAGATCGCGCGGGGTGGCGCGGCGGCAGCAGATGCGGGCGGTGATGCGTTCGATGTCGGAGCATTCGGTGAGGGCGGTGCGGATTTCGGCGAGGACTTGTTCTTCGCCGACGAGTTTTTCGATGGCGTCCTGGCGGCGGCGAATCATTTCGACATCGCAGAGGGGGTAGCAGAGCCAGTTTCGCAGGAGCCGCGAGCCCATGGGGGTTTGGGTGCGGTCGACGGCGGAGACGAGCGAGCCGGCGACGGTGCCGCCGCGCATGGTGCGCATGACTTCGAGGGAGCGGAGGCTGGTGGGGTCGATGACGAGGTGTTGGGCGCGGTTGAAGCTGCGCGGGGGTTGGAGATGTTCGAGGGCGGATTTTTGTGTTTCATGGAGGTAGGCGACGATTCCGCCGGCGGCGCGGAGGGCGAGATCGCGTTCGCTTTCGTAGCCGAGGCCGGCGAAGGTGGAGAGGCCGTAGTGGGTTTTCATGGTTTGAGTTGCGTGGTGGGTGTCCATTTGCCAGGAGGGGCGGGCGGAGAAGACGATGCTTCCGCCGAGGACGGTTTTCATGCGGTCGACCCATGCGGGGGCGCGATGGTCGCCGGATTCGGCGTAGAGGATTTCTCTTGCGCCGATGCGGGCGAGTTCTTCGCTGCAGCCTTGGAGGGTGCCGAGGTAGGTGAGGAATTTGCCGGTGGAGAGTTCACACCAGGCGATGGCGCAGAGGCCTTCTTCATCGACGCCGGATTCGTTTGCGAGGGCGAGGGCGGCGAGGAAGTTTTCTTCGCGGCCGTCGAGCATGACATCTTCGGTGAGGGTGCCGGGGGTGACGAGGCGGGTGACTTCGCGTTTGATGACGCCAGCGCCGCCGCCGGCTTTTGCAGCGGCGGCGGTTTCCATTTGTTCGCAGATGGCGACTTTGTAACCGGCGGCGATCATGCGATGGAGGTAGGAATCGACGGCGTGGTACGGGATGCCGGCCATGGGGACGGGGTTTTCGCCTTTGCTGCGGCTGGTCAGGGCGACGCCGAGGACGCGGGCGATGGTGCGAGCGTCCTCGTAGAAGCATTCGTAGAAATCGCCCATGCGGAAGAAGAGGACGGCGTCGGGGTATTGCTGTTTGTATTGCTGGTATTGCCGCATCGCGGGGGAGAGGGTCGTCGGGTCGACATCGTGGATGGAATCAGTGGGGGTGGTCATGGGGGTGAGTATAAACGGGTTTGGGTGGCAGCCCAACAATTTGATATGGTGTGGTGGGTCACGCTTTTGCGGAGAGTTTTTGGGATGGTTGATTGGCGCGAATATTTGGGTTGCGATCCGGCGGTGGCTGCAGGGCAGTTGTGTGCGAAGGGGACGCGGATTCCGGTGACGGTAATTCTTGCGAACCTTTCGGAAGGTCTTTCGCGTGAAGAAATCATTCGGCAGTATCCGACTTTGAGGATGATTCACGTGGATGCAGCGCGGGCTTACGCGGGGGAGATAGCGGAGGGGTGAGGCGGGAGTTTTTTTGCCGCTGGCGCTTAACCGACTCACCGCCATGGCGCTGGAATGTACCGGGGCCTGTACGAAAGGTGGTGCTTCACGATTTTTCGACTGTGAGAGAACTGTACGCGCGGTTATTCGCCCATTCGATTTTCTTCTTGCATTCGGTAGTCATCGCGATGAAAGAGAACCTCCGCCATTTGTTCCAGCTTTTCTTCCAAGGGACCATAACGGTGCCGCCAGACTCGAAACGTTTGCGTCGCAATGTCTTTGCGAAGACTTGGATCGCCGGTACGGAAGGACTCCATGTCGAACAGATATAGAATGCATAGGAGGGTCTCGGGAAGGTCCTTTACTAGGCAGCGTAGAGGCTCCTCTTGAAACCAGACTTTGGACCTCAAGACAAAAAAAAGATTTCCATCGCGCGTGGCTACTTGGATTTCGAATGATCCACGTTGCAGAATGAATAGCATACCCTCTTCGCCCGGACGCTGGCTGATGCCCTGATACAAACTCCAGCCAGGACTCGATAGATTACGCAGGCGTACGGATGTGCCTTTGGTACCTCGATATAAATCGACTAGCGTATCGAGCAAGAGTTCTATGTCAGACGAAGGCGGCATGGCGTCTTCATATCGCCGAATGGGCTTTCTCCCGCGAAAAAGTTCGCTTCGGATCTGCTGATCCATTTCTTCATTGTCGACGCACATGGAGACCAAGTCTGATGCAAGAATCGTTCGATCTTCGACGTCACTAGCTTCATGGTTGATGATTTCCGGTCCGCCTGCAGGATCGATGGCCCAATACCTGCCATTTACGCCGCCAATGATCAGCAGGCGATGAACGTCGAGTTTGTCCCAATCTACTTCGGGAAAATCTGCTTTGCGTTCGGATTCAGATTGTTTCCATTGGTTTCTCAGGAACCGGTTCCAGCTCAAAAGGCTGCGCGGAAAATCATCGTTGTCTTCCAGACTAAACAAATAGGGATCATGATGTTGTACGCTTTTGATACCATTGGTGTGCAGGTACAGTTCGCGAAGCCATGCGGGCAAGCGCGTGTTTAACGCTTCTTCGACGCGATCGATTTGCTGGGACGTCGCGGGAGGGTGGAATATTGCGCCGGGTAGCGCTTGTCGCAATTGTTCAAACATTGTCACAAAGCCTCGTCACATGTTGATGACGAATTCCATGCGGTTTAGAGGGTTTCCGCGGCGCGGGGGAAGCTGCCGAGGACGGCGAGTTGCAGGCAGTGTTGCTTTACTTCGGAGAGTGCGGCTTTTACGTTGTCGTCTTCGACGTGGCCGGTCATGTCGGTGAAGAAGTAGTATTCGAAGTTGCGTTTTTGGCTGGGGCGGGTGTCGATGTTGGTGAGGTTGATGCCGTAGAGGCGGAAGACGTCGAGGACGTCGACGAGAGCGCCGGATTTGTGGGCGGTGGTGAAGATGATGGAGGTTTTGTCGTCGCCGGTGCGTTTGGGAGCTTGTTTGCCGATGGCGAAGAAGCGGGTAACGTTGGAGGGATTGTCTTCGATGTTGCTGAAGAGCATTTTGAGGCCGTAGAGTTCGGCGGCGAGGGAGGAGCCGATGGCGGCGGCGTTTTTTTCGCTGGCGGCCATCTCGGCGGCTTTGCTCGACGACGCGACGGCCATGCGTTCAACGCCCGGGAAGGTTGCGGTGAGCCACTGGCGGCATTGATTGAGCGCTTCGCCCTTGGAATAAATGATTTTTACTTCTTCTGGCGAGCAGTTGGCCAGCAGATGGGAGTGGATGGAGATGAGCACTTCGGCGACGATCGTGACGGAGCGGTTTTCCAGGAAGGCGTCCATCGATTCGATGATCCCCCCTACCGTGGAGTTCTCGATGGGGACGAGGCCGAGGTCGGCGTGGCCGCGGTCGACTTCCTTGAAGACGGAGGCGATGTCGGTGACGGGGACATGCTCGACGGAGGAGCCGAATTTTTTGACGCTGGCCAGGTGGGAGAAGGAACCCTGGGGGCCGAGGTAGGCGATGCGGAGGGGTTTTTCGAGGGCGAAGGAGCCGGACATGAGTTCGCGGTAGATGGCTTCGAGGCAGGAATTAGGGAGCGGGCCGCCGACTTCCTTGTTGGCGGCGCGGATGCGTTCGAGGACGATTTTTTCGCGGTCGGGGGCGTAGACGGGGGTGCCGGTGGTGTGCTTGATCTTGCCGATGTCGACGACGATGCGGGCGCGGGCGTTGATCAGCTCGACGATGCGGCGATCAAGCTCATCAATTTTTTCGCGAAGAGAGGAAAGCGGTTCATTATCGGGCATTTTTTGTGTCCTTTGGGGTCTAAAACCAACCCAAGTATACACCCGCGGCAATCGCACGCCCATCTGCAAAAATCCGGCGGAAAACCTTTGCGGACGTTCACATCCGACCACGCTTATCTCTACGTAACCCTTATAGGTGTTAACGAGCGATCAGGTGCTGCCATGAAACCCACGAAACTCGGAGTTGCATTGATTGTCCTGGTACTTCTGGCGGTGGCGGCTCGTTTCGCGGCGGCCAACAATCCTTCCAAAACTGTCAGCCCTCAACCCTCTTCTCTGGAACAACACTAAGTGGGGCGTTGTTTCAGGGGAGGGTCTGAAATTCTGATTCCCCGACATGATGGTGATTTTTAGTGCGTGCCGAAGCAGCGGTCGCCGGCGTCGCCGAGGCCGGGGACGATGTAGCCGCGTTCGTTCAATTTTTGATCGACGTTGGCGGTGTAGATGGGGACTTCGGGGTGGAGGCTTTGAACGTTGGCGATGCCTTCGGGGGCGGCGATCAGGCAGATGAATTTGAAACGAGTGATGCCGCGCTTTTTGAAGAGATCGATCGCGGCGATGGCGCTGCCGCCGGTGGCGAGCATGGGGTCGAGGACGAGGACGAGGGTTTCGGGGTCGAGCACGGCGGGGACTTTGCAATAGTATTCGACGGGTTGCAGCGTTTTCTCGTCGCGGAAGATGCCGATGTGGCGGACCTGAGCGTGGGGGAAGGTGGCCATGGCGCCGTCAATCATCGCCAGGCCGGCACGCAGGATGGGGGCGAGGATCATTTTTTCTTCGTCGACGCGCTCGGCGGTGGTTTTCATGAGCGGGGTTTCGATTTCGACGGAAGCGACGGACAAATCGCGCGCGGCTTCGTAGGAAAGATACCGCGCCAGTTCACCGACCCTCGCACGGAACTCGAGCGGGACGGTTTCTTTTCGCCGCAGTTCGCCCAATGCCTGGCGAATCAGCGGATGATCACAAACCTTTACCATTGAAGAACCTGCAGCCATACAATTGCTCCTTAGTGCGTCTGAGCATCCTACAGGCAAGCTCATAGCGGCACCACGGCGGGCTATTGCGCGTCACTCAAAAAAAATTCCCGATAGGCCGCCGTCTCGGGTTGGATCACCCGGGCCGCGCACCAATCCACCAGCAGCAAGCCATTTGTGGCCGCGAATTCTGCCAGTTTCTTTACGTCTGCATCGCCCACGTTATTCGTCTGCACATTCTGAAACCCCAATACCTCCACGCGCCCGCCGGGTGCGATGCCGTAAATTTCGATTGATGAAAACAGTCGGATCGCAAAGGAGTCCGTCACGATCCCGGCCACCCCTTGCACCGACACGCCATCGAGTGCGACCGCATGCTCACCCATCGCGGCTTTCAACGCCTCAATTGTGATCGACCGGCCAGCCAGGGGAGTGGCGATGCGCTCTCGCACGTGGATCTTTCTGAATCCATATTCTTCGCGTTCTCGCTCATGGATCAGGCGGATGGCGTTCAATTCTGCCTCGATATCTCCGACAAATTCTTCGCTGACCCATTCCACTTGCCGCCAATCGTCCTCGTGCAATTCCACCGTTTCTTTTTCCAGTTTGGATGTATCGGGTGCGATGGAGGGTCCGGCGTTCGTGATCGTCGGCAATGAAAAAAGGATCTTGTCTGAATCTGCAAAGGCGGCTTTCTCCACCTTGCGCAATACCAGAGTCAACTCGCCGGTCTCGCAGAATTCGGCTGCGGTCATTGGCCGGGCTTCGAGCACGAGCCAATCCTCGCCATTTCTGTGCATGGTTGTTTCGGCTTCAAAACTCGCAGGCAGACGCTCGGGCTCCATGTACTCGGACGCGAAGGTGCTTCGCTTGTCGAAATCCACGAGCTGCACGCGTATTCCCCGCTTCTTGCGTTTCCCGAATGGCCACACAGTTGCACCTCATTCCCGCAGTGAAAGAAATTCCCCGGGTACCGCATCCGCCAACCACACCTTTTCGTGCCCTACATAAAAGGCGACGCCCGCTCCCTCGGCTTTCAGCGCTTTCACCATCAGCACCACCGGTTGCGATGCTTTTCGCTTGCCGACAGCCACCGCTGTCTCTCGATCTGCCGAGAGATGCACATATTGCCGCCCCATTGGCTTCAATCCCTCACTGAGAACCCGTTCCGCAACCTCCGGGGAAGTTCCGTGAAACAAAATCTCCGGCGGGCTCCCCCGCTCCCGCTTCAACTTTCCCGGCAATGAATGCCCATAAAACGCACGGATCCGTCCCTCCTTCATCTCAAAACGTTTCTTCTCCGAGCCATCCATCATCGCGAGCAAATCTTTTTCAACTAATATGCCCCAGTCCTGCCGCTCTAATCGCAGCGCCGCCAGCAGCGATGCCACTTCCACCCAGCCCTCCTCGCTCAATTCCAGTTCGTACAACCACGGTTCATGCCGCAACGCATGAGAAACGGTCTTGCTCAATTGCACGATATTCACCATCATTGTTTCCTCGCCCTGAGCATCCCCCGATTGATTCACCTTGGCAATAACAATCTTTCCCAAAAACGATCATCCGCCCCCGCTTGCCCCATCGGCCGTAACCTTTATAATCATCCAAGTAGCAAAAAACCCTCACAAGGCGGACCCACATGTCGCTAGCCCCCCTTCCACTTGCGGTTGCCCAATATAATGAATGGGCTGCGCTCGGTTTGCTGTTTCTGGCATCCGCGGGTTTTGCGGCATTCAATGTGTTTCTCTCGGGCATCCTTGGCCCGAAGCGTCGCGGGACCACCAAGGAAAAGCCGTATGAGTCGGGCATGGAACCGGTTGGCGATACCAAGCAGCGGTTCAATGTGCGGTTCTACCTCGTGGCGATGATCTTCCTCGTGTTTGACGTTGAAGTGTTGTTTCTGATTCCGTGGCTCACGATTTTTCCCAGGCATACTTTTGATTCGCTCGGACTTTCCCCGCTGATTGCCTATGGAGCGCTTTTCGGCTCCGTTCTCGTTTTCACCGCCATTATCCTTGTCGCTTACATTTACGCCTGGGGCAAGGGCGTCTTTAAGTGGGACTGACATCGCGCTCGTCCCATCAGTCATTAAAACCAAAGGAGGTAATTAGTAAATAGTAATTAGTAATTGACAAGGGGATTCTCGAAGCCCGCGTCAGCGAATTACCAATTACCAATTACCAATTACAAACGTCGCCATGCCAATCGAACCTACAGGCCTTCCGGACAATGTTCTCACCTTGAACCTCAAGAAGGTGGTGAATTGGTGCCGGCGTTCCAGCGTGTGGCCGATGCCTTTTGCCACGGCCTGCTGCGGCATTGAGCTGATGGCGACCGCGTCGAGCCGGTTTGATCTGGCGCGTTTTGGCGCCGAAGTCATGCGGTTTTCTCCCCGCCAGGCGGACCTGATGATCGTCGCCGGGCGCGTCGGCATTAAAATGATGCCCGTGCTGCAGCGTATTTACATGCAGATGGCGGAGCCGAAGTGGGTTATCTCGATGGGGGCTTGTGCCAGCACCGGGGGCGTTTTCGATAACTATGCGACGGTGCAGGGCATCGATCAGTTTATTCCGGTTGACGTTTATGTGCCGGGCTGTCCGCCGCGTCCGGAGACGCTGATGGAAGGCATCATGGCGATTCAAAAAATTATCGACGAGCAGGGCATTCCGAGTTCTTCGATGCGTCCGCTCAAGGTCGCCGTCGAACCGACCTATCGCCCCGCACCGCAGCCGCAGGTTGTTCTCGGTCCCGGTTTTGCGAAAGAGCATCATTGAAAACTTCATCCATGCTTCATCTTTGAACCATATAAGGCCGCCATCGTGCGGCATTTTTATTTCCCACGGCCAGTTTCGCCCCGATCGCATGCTGAAAGGCCCGAGATGCAAATCCCCACTCTGCCTCAGCAGCAAATTAAACGCTTTGCTCTGCTCATCATGGGCCTCATTTTTCTTGGGGTGATCCTTTACTTTATTCTTCGGGGTCTTTCCCGTGTTGACCAGCAGCACTGGGGTGACTTTCGCCATTTTTACTGGGCGGCCGAGGCGATGCGCATCGGCAATAATCCTTACCTTTCCGGCGAGCCGCCGCGCTGCGGCTATATTTATCCGCCGCTGATTGCGTACCTCTATGTGCCGCTATCGAACCTCACGATGCCGTCAGCGGCAAAGGTTTGCGTCTTTCTGAATCTGGCGGCACTGCTTGTCGCACTGATCTTCCTGGCCCTGGCCGTCCTCAAGGCACTTAGAGCCAAAGTCGATCTCTTCGCCGTTTCGCTGCTGACGGCGATCACCTTTCTCATTTCCTTTGATAAGATCAAAGGCGAACTGCAGATGTTTCAGACCAACGGCTACATCCTGCTCGCATTTGCGGCGGCTATTTATTCCCTTCGCCGCTTTCCCATGCTTGCGGGACTGGCGCTCGGCTTTGCCTTTAACATCAAGTATCTCGTCGCCGCGATCCTTCCGTACCTGGCGCTGCGCAGGTATTTCCGCGCCGCGATCTGGATGGCGGCGGGGATTCTGCTTTTCGCCTTCCTTCCCGCGCAACTCGTCGGCTTCCCCAACGAAACCAATTATCTCGCCCGCGCTTCCTCCGGCGTGCTGAGCCTCTTCGGTATTCACATGGAAACCAAAGGCGCTTCGATTGAGCCCATCGACGCCGGGCTGAGCATTTCGATCACCTCCAGCGTCGCCCGAATTCAGCGTGACCACAACATCAGCACCAATCCCATCTATATCTCCGCGGCCATTTTCATCCTCTGGACCGGGCTTGTCCTTTACCTGTACCGCCGCGAGAAGATATCGGTCTTTGCCACAAGACCCAGCTACCTGATGACGGTCATTGAACTGATTTCGCTGCTTGCGGTGACGCTCTGTTTTTCTCCCCAGACCAATACCCGCCACACCGTGCTTACCGCCGCCATCGTGACGCTTTCGGCCGCTCTTTTTCTGTACGGAAAGCTCGGACGGTTCAAATGGTTTCTCGCGTTTGGCATTCTTGTGATGCTGCTGGGTCTCGATCTGCCGCCGGGGAATCGCGAGGATGCCGTAGCGACGACTTCGATGACTCACTGGCACTATTTCGGCGGGCCGATGTGGTGCACGCTGTTCGCCACAACGTTTTTGATCTGGGCGGGGCTTAAGCAGGAGAACGCTGATCGAATTCTCACGCCCGTGGTTTCGCTGATCCCCGTGGAAATCCAACAGCCTGCCGCGGCATGATTTCAGCCATTCGTGCGTGATGAAGCGAATTTCGCTGCACCCATTTCCCCCCAACGCATACACTCACTAAAATGCTTCCCGACCCGCACACCGGAGCTCCCATGCCAAAATCCTTCGGCAAACTCACCGAAAAAGAAATCCTGGCCCTCGCCATCTCGCTTGAAGAGGAAGATTCACGCACCTACGCCGACATCGCGGAAGCACTCAACGCCACCTATCCGGCCACCGCGGAAATTTTTCGCGGGATGGTGGCGGAAGAGAGCGAGCACCGCCGAAAACTTTTCGAGATGTTTCGCCAGAAATTCGGCGATACCGTTCCGCTGATTCGTCGCGGCGACGTGAAAGGGTTCGTGAAGCGCAGCCCGGTCTGGCTGATCAAGAATCTCAGCATCGACTCGGTGCGGAGACAAGCGGCTTCGATGGAGACGGAGACGCGGAATTTCTACCAGCGCGCGGCGGCCCGCTCCACCGATGCGCACATCCGCCAGCTTCTCGGGGACCTCTACGAAGAGGAGCGATCCCACGTCACCGCCGCCGAAGACCTCGAAAAGCAACACGCTCCCGAACAAGTCAAAAAAGACGAAGCCACCGCGGAACGCCGGCTCTTTCTCCTTCAGGTCATCCAACCCGCTCTCGCAGGCCTGATGGATGGCAGCGTCTCCACCCTTGCACCGCTCTTCGCGGCCGCCTTTGCCGCCGCCAGACTCGCTCAATATGACTCCTGGTTCCCGTTCAAAATCGGACTTGCGGCTTCCGTCGGCGCGGGCATCTCGATGGGGTTTGCGGAAGCGCTTTCCGATGACGGATCGCTCACCGGTCGCGGTCGCCCGCTCATCCGCGGCGTGGCATGCGGATTCATGACCACCGCCGGCGGCATCGGCCACACGCTGCCGTTCCTCATCCCCAATTTTCGCATCGCGTTCTGGCTGGCGATCGTGGTCGTGGCCATCGAGCTTGCGACCATCTCCTGGATCCGCCACCGCTTCATGCAATCGCCGTGGCTCGTCGCGGCGATTCAGGTGGTCATCGGCGGCATCATTGTGCTGCTTGCCGGAATTCTCATCGGGAGTTAGCGGCTTCGTTCGCCTGCTGCGGGCGAATTTTTCCCCAATTCTTGTTCGGCTCGCTGCCCATTACCAATTCGAGCGTTCCACCCGCGATGATTTCCTCCCATCGCAGCCACGCGCAATCGATCGGTTTTCCATTGAGCGTCGCGGATTGAATGTAAATGTTCGCCGCCGAATTTCCCTTGGCGATGATCGTAAAGATATGACCGCCGGCGTAATGCTCATCGAGGTGAATCGTCACTTTCTCAAACACCGGGCTTGTCACGATAAAAATTCCGTCACCCGGCGCTACCGGATGAATGCCCGCCGCTGCCAGCACGTACCAAGCGGACATCTGCCCGACATCGTCATTGCCGCAAATCCCATCCGCGCCGAGCCCATACGCCCGCGCGCAAATCGCTCGCGACCAATACTGCGTCAGCCACGGCGCGCCTGCATACGGAAACAAAAACGCCACATGATGGCAAGGTTCGTTCGGGTGGTTGTAAAAATCATTCCACAGAAAATCTTTCGGCGTCTTCTCAAAAAATGTTTGCAGCTCGGCCACAAATTTCTCATCGCCACCCATGAGCTTGATCAACCCGGGCACATCCTGCGGCACAAACCAGCCTTGTTGATAGGGGTTGCTCTCAACGCAGCCTTGACCGGCGGCCTCGCGGCCCTTCCAATCGATCCAGGTTCCATCGGCTTTTCGCCCGTGGAACCAATTCACGCCGGGATCCCAAATTTTTGAATACGTTAGCGCCTTTGCATCAAACATTTTTTCGTCCGCGTCGTTACCCATCCAACCGGCAAGCCGCGCCATGCACCAATCGGAATAAGCGTACTCGAGCGTTCGCGAAATTTGCCCGGCCGTATATCCAAGTTCGCCATTGCTGTTTTTGGTGACGGTCGCCAGTGCATCCGCATAGGCCTTGTCCTTGTCGAAGCCGCGAATGCCCGATCGCCATGCGTCGGCCATCACGACGACCGCCGGATTTCCCAACATCACGCCGGACTCGGTGTTGAGCAATTCCCACCGCGGTAAAACGCCGCTGCCGTTAAATTCCGCGCCGTGCATGAGCGAATTCACCTCATCGTTCACCACGCCCGGCTGGATCAACGTGAGCAGCGGAAACTCGCTGCGGAAAACATCCCACCCGCTGAAAATGGTCCGCTGTGTGTATCCACTTGCCTTGTGAACTTTTTTATCCGCGCCGAAGAACTCACCGTTCACATCTTGAAACGTGCGCGGATCGATCATCGCGTGATACAGGGCCGTGTAAAAAATAATGCGATCAGCTTCGGCACCGCCTTCCACATCGATCTTGCCCAGTGCCTTGGCCCACATTTCTCGTGCATTGGCACGCACTTTTTCGAAATCAAAACCGCTCATCTCCGCCGCCAGATTCTCCTTCGCATTGGCAATGCTCACGAAGGAAATCCCCGCCTTCATCATCAGCGGCCCGTTGCCCGCTTTAAACGCTGCGTAAAATCCCAGATCGTCCGCGGTCTTCTCGTTCAATGCGCCGAGGTCATCGCCCTGATTCCAAAAGCCATGCGACGCCATCGGCTGATTAAATTCCGCATGGAAATAAAACGTATAGCGCGTCTTGGCGGCGAATCCCCTGCCGTCACCTTCGTAGCGCATCCAGCCTTCGATGGTGTGATCATCCACGACCTTGGTATATTCTTCGCGCGCCCGCCCGCCGATCCGCCTCGCTAGATCAATCTGCACACGAGGCGCCGCATCCTTGGGAAAAGTGAATCGCAAAATTCCTGCATGCGTCGTCGCCGTCATTTCCGCCCGCACCGAATACTTGTCCAGCGTCACCGCGTAGTAGCCCGCGGCCGTCACTTCGTCCTTATGACTGTAAGGCGACTTCCACCCATCACTCTTCGCCGCCGGTTTGTACACGTCGAGAACGTTGCTTCCGCTTTGAAAAACCAACTCCCCCGTCATCGGCATCACCTGCAGATTTCCAAGATCGCCATACGCGCCCACGCCGCTCATATGCGTGAAACTGAATCCCTCGATCGTCTTGCCATAAAAACTGTATCCCGGCCCATTATCTCCGCCCGTGATCGTGTCGGGACTCAGCTGAACGCCGCCGAATGGCACACATGCTCCAGGGAAAGTTTTGCCACCACCTAAATTCCCGCCCTCCGCCTTCGCGCCGATCACGGTGTCCACATAATCCACCGGTTCCTTGCCGAAACAAACTCGTGAAGTGCCCAGCAAAATGAACAACCCGACCGCCAGAAATTTCTTCAACATAAAACAGCTACCTGAAATTTGGATTTGTCCCTCCCATTCTCTGTCATTCATTCCGCATTATCCATTTATTGATTTCCCGGCTCATACAACTGCACCGAAAAACGCTCTTGATTCTCTGTATCCGCCGGAAAATCTCCCAGCAATTTCGCTCCTTTAACCACCTGATGATTAAAGCATCGCACAATAATCACCCGCCCATCCTGCTTCCGGGCAAAATTCAAAATACTCGCCTCCGACGCCTCGCGCCACAGCACCCCATTCCAAATCGTATACGTTCCCCACCGATCCCCATTCACAAAATAAAATTTTTCGCCAGGTAAGTACGCCGCCACCGTCGCCGTGATCACCTGATTCCCCGACACCAGCACATCTCCCTCCCGCAAATTCTTCGCAATCAACTCCGCGGCCCTCTTCGACGGCACAAACTCATACTTCCAACTCTCCGTCAGCGCCACCCACGCCCCATATACCTGCACCGCCAGCAAACAAAAGAACGCCCCCCGCCCAATCCACCACCATCCCGTTCGCCACCACGTCTTTTTCCGCTCCCCGCGCACCACCCAC
>Ga0206973_1117_pt1 | contig 18627 bp, 15 predicted proteins | sample Alteio_BWOrgHeat_83_FD_152927 | JGI IMG/M metagenome (GOLD analysis project Ga0206973, IMG submission 152927) | Enriched cells from forest soil in Barre Woods Harvard Forest LTER site, Petersham, Massachusetts, United States -... | ecosystem: Environmental > Terrestrial > Soil > Temperate forest >...
CTTCTCGCCTTTTATCATTGCTCTTTCCAAAATAGAGTTCCAGCGGTTGGTTTGAAGTATGGTTATATTATTTGCTTTTTTATACTTGCCGATCTCATCAGCTACTTTCATACGCTGGCCGAGTATCTGTAACAATTCATCATCCAGATGATTTATCTGCTGGCGCAATTTTTCCATCTGTGCATGAAATTCTTCTGACTGAATATCTTCTTTTCTCCAGCGAATAGCGCTTAACATTTCACCAAGCACTTCCGGCGTTATTTGTTGTTTTGCATCGCTCCATGCATTATCCGGATCAATATGGCTTTCTATGATCAAACCATCATAATCAAGGTCAATTGCTTTCTGTGCAACATCCTGCAGAATATCCCTGCGTCCACAAATATGTGAAGGATCATTGATCATCATCAAACCCGGGTTACGGCGCTTCATTTCAATTGCCAAATGCCACATGGGAGCATTGCGGTATTCTGTATTTCCATAAGAACTAAAGCCACGGTGAATCAAACCAATTTGTTTAACACCTGCTTTTGCAACACGTTCAACAGCGCCTGTCCATAATTCAAGATCAGGATTGATCGGGTTCTTTATTAACACCGGAACATCAACGCCACGCAATGCATCTGCAACATCCTGTACACTGAAAGGGTTAACCGTTGTACGTGCACCGATCCATAAAACATCAACATCAAAATGTAAAGCATCTTCAACCTGCTTGCCCGTTGCCACTTCAACCGTAACAGGCATGCCCGTTAACTCCTTAGCTTTTTGTAACCAGGGCAATCCCTTTGTGCCAACGCCTTCAAAACTGCCGGGGCGTGTACGGGGCTTCCAGATGCCGGCACGCAGCATATCAACCTTTCCTGTTTTATGTAAACGAACTGCTGTTTCAATAACCTGTGCTTCTGTTTCAGCACTGCACGGCCCTGAAATAATTAATGGCCTTTTGTGCCATACGGATTGAGTAACCTCTTTCATATTTGCTTCAATTGCTTGCATGTTTTGATATTTTTTTTGTAGCGGGCATTTGTACAAGCATGAAGCTTCGTTGTGTCACTCCCTTGTACTGTTGAATCATTATTCAGCAAAGCCTGCTCTTTAAAAGGGGTGCTAAAATAATCAGAAATGTTGACTTTACGGGCTTAATGTAAATGGATTTATCTGATTGCTAACTAAACAAGTGTTAGTTATACAGCAGTAACTGTATAATTTATATAGCCAGATAAGTTTGCCGGGCGTATACAAAACCCATTGTATGATTAAACATCTTTTATAATGTGCTTCTATATTACTACGCGTTTATATGATAATCTTCCTGAGCCAAATAGAAATACAGGCGCACCGTTTATACGGTGTTCAAGCTTAACAGAAAGAAGCTCATTTCTTCGATATAACTTCGATATAACTTCGATCTATTGAATCGAAGAAATATCGAAGTTATATCGTGGTTTTTTCGAATTTATAAGCCTGATAGTGTACTTTAATACTTTGTTACACCCTGACGCAGCCTGTTTTAACTGTACAACAGGTTGAATTATTCTTTGATAAAAGAACATCCAATCTTTTCATTTCCCCTTATTAATTGTACCCTGTAAATACCGGGATGTAATTCTGATACAGGCAACGATATTGAACTTCCCTGCACAGATGTAATCCGCACAACTTTTTCTTTTTGCATAGCATAATTAAAAATTGTCAGAGCAGCACCTGTATTATTACCAGTGAGTTTTGAACCATCTGCTGTTGAAATATTAATTGAAGATTGCGCTGGGTTGGGAATAACTTTTAATACCTGCATTATCTGAGATTCATCTTTGTTACCTGAACTTACATTTAACGCATGTGAAGGATCTATTTGAATATGCTGGCAAAGTGCTTTTACTATAAGCTTGCTCAGCTTCGTCCAGGTTATTTTGTATGTTTTAAACAATGGCGTATCAACAAAAACTCCGGGAAGTGTATTATCAATACCAAATTGTTTAAATGGCGGTTGTTCCCGTTTTATACATGCACCTGAACCATCTGCAAGATCGCGCAGCAAAACATTCGTATACATTTGATATACGTTTGTTACAGGTTCATATACTCCTAATGTAAGCATGGCAAACTTTTTATAGTCTCCTGCATTTTTTATTTCCAAACCTGTGCGACTTAAATACCTGTTATACCGAGGCGTAGTAACCGGAAAAATACTAAACTCATTCAGCGCGGTTATACCGGAAGCGGCATTAAAATTCGCATACATAAAATAGGCTTCGCCCGCTACACTGTCCTGTGAATTATAATTTGATGTTAGCCCGGTTAAATAAATTGAATAATTGTTGTTGCCGTTATTGCTAAAGATTAAATCGTTACTAATATCTGTCTTAGGATCGCCAACCTGCTGGGCTGTTATAAGAGCGCCACTTTCTTTTAAATTCATTACCAATACCTGGCGGTCTGTTGCTCCGGTAATCTGCATATCAACATAACCGGAAATTATAAGCTGGTCACTGCCGGATACCGCTGTATAACAGGTGATCTTATCACCCCATATATTCAGATTGGAAGGCAGCGTATACCTTGCCGTATTACCCGCAACAGGAATGCCGCTTGCCTGCAGCTGCATATAAAACAGGTCAGCATTTCCGTTAAGGGTTTTCCCAGTGCATTTCTTTATATATCCTGTTAAAGACAGCTTTTTATCGGTAGTTTCTGCAACTGAGTTTGCCGCTTCATTGCAACCGGAAGTATGATAAGTATATTGCCAGACCAAAGCGCCTGATGCACCATTTAGCTTGGTAGCTAATATGAATTCTTTGGATTGTGTATTATCAGCGTATCGCCCAACCAGCACAATATTTTTTATCGCTGGTTTCAATTATATCATTGTACTCAATTACAGTATTTACATTTTTTGAGGTTATGGCTGCAAGGTTTATTTTTTCAGCCCAAAGAACACTTAAGGTAGCTGCATCAATTTTATAAATAGCTGGTGTGGAATACACCTTTAATCCGGCAGTAGTAAGAGTTGAATTACTTATAAAAGATAACAGGTAGTAAGCGCGCCCGAACTTTGATTTGATAACTTTCTTTGGAAACATATTTAGTGCAGATCCAAATTTTTCCTGCACGCCTTGTTCGGTTAGGAAATTGAGATTAGGATCATACTCGCTTAAACTTAAATTTCGCTTTGATGTGTCTTGTTGCTGGTTGTTTGCCCAAATAAGAAATGCACGTTTCTGCGAATTGTTTGATGATGTGCCGGTATCAATTACAAAGCCCGCTCCTGCATAGTTGTATTGAGATTTGTATTGATTAAAAATAATTTCATCAGCATTTTGTGCAGATAATTTTAAGCTTGCAGCAAAGCTTATTAAGACGATGAGCTGCAATAGTAAAAGTTTTTTTTTCATAACCGGAATTGATAGTTAGCTCCTACTCTGTTGTGGCTTTTCGGAAATGCGCCGTTAAATGAAAGGGGGATTGAAAAATTGATTTTAAAAGATGTCGAAAATATTTCCTGAGTTAATAAACCTGGAGTCTTGATTGTATCGTAAAAACCGGGAAAGGAGAAAACAAATAATGAAGAAAGTTACAATTGATACTTTGGGCTTAAAGCGCATTTATAGTTACTAAGCGTTTTGGTTGATTGGCTTAGATCATAGTGAAAGCATTGAGTTTATTGCATATTAAAACAGCCACTTGAATGTATGCGCATTCAAGTGGCTGTTGCTGTTTTTATTGATTGATTATTCTTACTTACTCCACGTATTATTGCTCATATCTGCGTCCATCCAAATTCCTCCATCCAATGTAAGGCTTTTTATTTTCTTTTTTGTGTTGATGTTTACCGTTGCCTGTTTCTGATCATTCATCCATATTGCAGGCGTTTGATGAAATGTTTCTGAAGTTCCATCATCGTATGTTGCAATAACGTCAACAGGTGCAGCCATTCCGCCAATATTTTTTATAGTAAGTGTATAATTGTTCCCGCTTTGTTTTACGTTGCTTAAAGCAAGATCAATGTAATACGTGCTGAAGAACCAGTTGTTCCAAAACCAATTTAAACTTTTTCCATTCACATCATTGAACGTATAAAAGAAATCCCATGGAGTTGGATGTTTGCCATGCCACCTGTCCATATAAGCCTGCAAACATTTTTTGAACATGTCATCACCCAGTAAATCTTTCATTGCAAGGTAACCTAGAGCAGCCTTTCCATATTCATTATTGCCAAAACCATTTGTTCCGGAAAGTGCATCACCGGGAGTAACAACAGGTATTTGCTCATTATCTGAAATATCATTTATCCAAGGGTCTACCCTGAATTGTTTAAACAATTTTGAAGCTGCCTCAGTGCCCACATCTGCTGAACCGACAAGGTATTCAAGTGTTGTTGCCCAACCTTCATCCATAAAGCCATAACGTGTTTCGTTTATGCCCATATAAAAAGGCATATACGTATGCGCTATTTCATGTTCTGCAACAAAGCGCGCAAAAGAAGTATCTTCAAATGCTTCATCATTCACCATCATAGGATATTCCATATCTGCAAAACCCTGGAACACGGTTGTTTTTTCATAAGGATAAGGAACGCCCGGCCAGTTATGCGAAAACCAATCCAATGAATGTTTTGCATATTGCGCCACGTAATGATAATCTGCAGCGCCATCATTATAAGCAGCATTGGCAACAGCTTTTCTACCGGTTTTATCATCAACCACAACACTGCAGGCATCCCAGTTATAATGATCGCTGATGCCAAAAGCCATATCAGGAATATTGTTGGCAACAAACTGCCAGCTATTGATATTGTTTTGCGTAGTTACATTCTTTGCAGCGAGATCCTGTGCTGTTACAATACGCACTGTTGCATCTGAATTGAATGATTGTCGGTAACGTTTTAATACATCAGGCTGCAATAATTTTTCAGGTTGCTGCAATGTTCCCGTTCCCCAAACAATATAATTTTTAGGAACATTTACGGTTACAACATAATCGTTGAAATCGCTGTAGAATTCATGGCTGTCAACAAAGGGCATCCTGTCCCATCCATTATAGTCATCCAACACAGCTATGCGTGGATAGAAGTAAGCGATAAACCACGCCGTTGAATCAATCATGCCTTCGCGGTTACTTTGTTTGGATACATCATAATGCCATTGAAAACTCAATTGCATTGAGTCTTTTGGCGCTAATGGCTTTTGTAAATGAAGCGCATAATTTGTAAATGCGTTTTCGCTTTCTTCAGCATTTAATTTTTCACCGTTAATAGTTATTGCGTCAATGTGAATACCGGAGGTTAGATAATCTGTTTGAGCCGGCACATCTCTTGCCGCTCCCGGCTTATGAATGTTTAAGAACAACTTTATTGATGGGTTATGAATTGAATCGGTATTGTTATTAAAATAAGTTATCGTTTCTGTACCGGTGATAGTGCTGTTTGGTGGCGCAGCATTGATAGTAATATTATAAAGTGCATGATTCTGCCAGTAATTTTTACCTGGATTTCCATCCATACTTCTTGTGCCTTTTGCATAGGCCTGCTGAATATTCCTGGGCATGAATAAATCCTGTGCAGATAGCTGGTTGGTTGTTATTACAACAACAAAAAACAAGAGAACGTAACGCATAATTGCAATCAGTTTTTAATAATTAACAAGTTGATATTTATGATATGCTTTGTATTTGAAACATTAGCTGCCATTTAACCCTTCTGCTGAAGTGTTGCGAGGCAAGGAACGATGCGACAAAGTACAAAAGCCCGTCACCAAAAATCTATTCAAATTTTTCGAAGATAAATACTGGCTGCAAAATGGAATAACCTGTTTTACATAAACGGCAATCACAGCCATGATATCAATATCATGGCTTCCGCATGAAGCGGGATTGTTTGACTAAGCTTTTACAAGTTTTGCTTGCAAAAGCAAGTCGCACAAATAAAAAACCCCACGTAGAAACATGGGGTTCTAACCAAAACCAACTGCTACGAAAAAACTATTGAATAGAAATTTCTTTAGGCAATACTTTTACTTCTTCTTTTTTAGGAAGATAAACTTTCAACACACCATCTTCATACCTTGCCTGTATAGCTTCAGCATTTATAACATCATCTACGCGAAAACTGCGTTTAAAGCTTGTGAAATTAAATTCACGGCGATGTGTTTTGTATTCTTTGTTCTCAGTGTCGTTTTTCTTTTCATAACCGATGCTAAGTAATCCTTTATCAAGATTAATTTTAAAATCTTCTTTCTTTAAGCCCGGTGCTACCAATTCAAGATGAAAGCCTTCTTCATTTTCATGAATGTTAACAGGAGGCGTATTTAAGCCAAGTTCTTTACCGAATGAAACCGGCAAATTGCTGAAGATGTCATCGAACAAATTGTCGATAGTTCTGTAGTTACGTTTTACCAAAGTTGTCATAATATGATTTTTATTTTTTTAAATGATTATGGCACTACCTGAACAAAGCACATACCACCAGGTTTTTAATGAAAAAACTTCAGGAATAAGTATAATTAACCTGACAAGTATTGTATTATTTCATTTATTTAATGTCATCATGACTTTTTTTGCATTCACTAATATTCCATTGATCTATTAAACTATCTTGTATTCTTAAAAATCGGTTGCATACAACAACGGGTTCATTCTTTTAGTATCATTGCACGTTTTTAAAATTACCGGCTACATGTATCCTAACTTATATTATTTATTTAAGGATGTTTTTGGATGGAACTTGCCTGCTTTAAAAATCATTAACACTTTTGGTTTTTGTGTTACCATTTCGTTTTTGGTATGCGCATGGCTTTTAGTGAAAGAATTAAAGCGCAAACAGGCCAACGGATATTTTACTTATAAAGAAACTGAGATCGTTGTTGGCAAGCCGGCCAACACAGGTGAACTGCTTATTAACTTCTTTTTAGGGTTTCTTCTCGGATATAAAATATTGGGTGTATTTATTATTAAAGGTGCGTTGAATGATCCGCAGGAGTTTATTTTTTCTTCACATGGCAGTTTCCCCGCGGGTATTTTATTAGGGTTGTTCTTTGCCGGACTTAAATGGTGGGAAAAAAATAAAACCAAACTTACTAATCCTGAAACGAGAACCATTCGAATATGGCCAAGTGACAGGGTTGGTGATATGACGATAATTGCAGCAGTATTTGGTTTTGCAGGAGCTAAGATTTTTGACAATCTTGAAAACTGGGACCGGTTTATACAAGATCCTGTTGGTAATTTATTTTCGCCAAGTGGCTTAACTTTTTATGGAGGTTTAATTGTTGCATCACTTGCACTTCTTTATTATTTCAGGCGAAATAAAATAAGTTTCATAAATGTTGCTGATGCCTGTGCACCGGGATTGATGTTTGCGTATGGCTGGGGAAGAATGGGCTGCCAGGTTGCCGGCGATGGCGACTGGGGTATAATCAACAGCGCTTTTTTAAGCGATGCTGATGGCACAGTTCAATTGGCAAATTCACCGAACGATTTTCATAGAGTGCTTGTTGATAATTCAACTTATTATGTGAATCAATTTGGTTCGCTTGACAATGTACAACATGCAGCCGTTAAGCCATTTTTTGGTTTGCCCAACTGGCTTTTTGCGTACACATATCCGCATAATGTAAACAATGAAGGGATTCCCTTATTTGGCTGTTCATGGGATAATTATTGCAACCATTTACCGTTACCTGTATTTCCTACACCTATCTATGAAATAATTACCTGTCTTATATTATTTGGAGTATTATGGTCGATAAGAAAAAAAATAAAAGTGCCGGGAAGATTATTTGCGATCTATCTGGTATTAAACGGCCTTGAACGGTTCATAGTAGAACACATTCGTGTAAATACTAAATATCATTTTCTTGGATTAAATCCTACGCAGGCAGAAATTATTTCATTAGGACTAATTGTTGCAGGCGCTGTTTTATATGTTGCCGCGCCTAAATTAAAAGTCTCGAAATACTTATCTTACAAACAACAAGCTGCGGTTACGCAAAATAGAGTTTAGAATATTTTTTCTAGCTCTACTGCTTTGCGTTGGGTGATTAGTTTATCAATGGTACTTTTTTCTGTACTATCAATTTCAGTTAATACAGCAATTCCATTTAACAGTGACTCCTCATCTGCAGTAAGCAGTTTATCACTTAAGCATAATTCATAGCAGTGAGAATATAATGCAAGATTATGAACAGGGTTTATCATCTTAAGCAAATACTGCAGGTACTCTGTTTCGCCGGTAATTTCTTTCTTGTACGATTGATAATGCAGCAACTCTTCTTTAAAATTAAGATCGCGATGCATCTGCAGTTCAACAAATTTTGATGAAACAGCATCTATTTCATCTGATGAAAAGTTCCCGTCTTTAAAACAACAATGCAAAAACAAATGGCATATAGCTTCATCCTGTGTAGTGATATAATCCTGGTACATACAATTTTTTAAAACTGTATGAACAAGTTTAATGCCGACAAAAAAATTATTGCATAAGAAGCCTTACTAAAATTCCGGTTACGATAGATGAAGCAAAACTCATTAATGTACCAATCAATACATATTCTGCTTCTTTGCGCATATTATCACCTTTAATATCGTTGAAACGCAATATTGATTTTGCAGCTATCAAAAAACCAATTCCTTCAAAATGATTATTGATGACAAATGTGAGTACGAGAATTCTTTCAAATACACCTATCCATTTTCCTGCTTCGCTTAAACTGGTTGAAGAACGATCATTATTTTGTTCAATATCATTTCTCCAGCGTTGCGTGGCATATCCTAATAAATAAGCAAGCGGATAAATAACAAAAAGATATGCGGTGATGATAACCCAGAAATTATTATTGATGAGTATTCTTGTAACGATAACAGCAGGCCAGTTAACATTCTCGTAAAAGGTCACCCAAAGTACAACCAGCACAATTATGTGCATCACCTGATCTGCAATAAAAGTTACAGCGCTTTCTTTTTGGTACACTTTCCACAAATCAATAAAATAATGCGTAACAAAAACTATTACCGGAATTATCCAGATCGACTTATCAGGAGAAAAAATATATACGAGCGAAGCATGTATTAAACAATGCACGTATAAAAACCATGAGCCGGCTTTCTTTTCTTTTTTTTGTTGAATGAGTTTCTTTGATTGCAGAACAAAATCGGCAAACAAATGCGCAGCTATCCATTGAAGAATTGTTAGCATAACTAAATATAATTAAAGTGCAGCAACTATTTCAAATCTTTGCAGGATGCGGTTGATCACAGGCCAACCGGCTGCCCGTAACCGCTGATGAACCGAAGGTTGTTTGATATCTAAAGCCTTTGCAATTTCTTCCTGCCTGGCATTTTGCAGTTGCAAATACAACGCTTCAGCCTGTGGGCCGCTTAAGCGGTCAAGTAAAAAATTTAATGAGGCGCTATGTACTTTCCATTCTTCATTATCATCATTGTTTGCAAAAGCAATATTTATAAGCTCTCCGCGCTTTTTAAGTTCATCAATATTTTCACCGGAAAGCCTGAATGCCGTGCCATCGGAAGTAACAATATTAGTTCCTGCAAAACTTATATCGCCCACGCCAACAGATTGCCTTATCTTAAATTCATCTGCTGCTAAAAAACAATACAACGAAACAGCAGTACGCAAGCCTGCAACTTTATTCTTTACAAGTATACATTGAAGGCTATCACCTCTGAATTGTTCCATCTTAAAATCAGGAAGTGATGCAGTTATTTTTTTTGCAAACGCATCAACCTTTACCTGCAGTTTCTTTCTTTTTAAAGCATTCAATTTTGAAGAGCCAACAATATCACCGGTAATAACGACAGCATCTACAGTCTTCGCCATAGTATTTCTTTATATTTCAAATATAGTATTTAAATACTATATTTATTAATTATAGTGCTACAGTACTATAAAATATGTTTATAGTGTTTAGATACTATAATGTATTTGCAGACAATTTCCGGTGTTGCTTTACCAGTGTGAACATTTGCAGAAACACTGCGACCAATATCAAACCAAAACCCCAGAAGAAATATTTGCTTAAGGTTTTGTCTTCATGAAAAAAAATAAAGGCGAGGATAATTCCATAAACAGGTTCTAATGTAAGCGTAAGATTTACGGTAAATGCGCTTACTTTTCTAAGCGCGTTTATGTATAGAATAAATGTAAGTATGGTACAGAAAAAACTTAATATCAGTAACCAAAGCCAATCGTAACCTTGTGGAATTTTCTGCTGTGCAGGAAAAAATAATTCATACACAGGCAATAGTAAAGTTAACCCTATAAAACCGCCGGTTAATTGATATAACATCAGCGTTTGTGGCTTATATCCTGAAACAAGTTTTTTATTCATTACTGATACAAGTACCGTTAAAATTGCTGAGATCAATCCCACGTAAATACCTGTTGAAAAAGATAAATTGGTTGCATAGATCAATGCAATGCCACCTAAAGCAAACAGGCCAAGTATAAGCTCATATACATCTATCCTGCGGCGAAAAAAAATGGGTTCAATAATGGCGCTTAATAACCCGGTTGTACTTAAACAGGTTAAGGCTATAGAGACATTCGAATATTTAATACTGCCATAAAACGTAAGCCAGTGCAGGGCAAGCAACGTTCCAACAGCAGCTACTTTTAAAAAGTCTTTCAGGGAAATTTTTGTAATGCCTTTAAAGAAATAAAGCATCACCCATAAACCAATTGTTGCAATAAGCATGCGCCACCAAACCAGCCACCCTTCCTGCAAACTTATTGCACGGCCTAAAACGCCTGTAAATCCCCACAAAAAAACGGCGATGTGTAAACGTATAAGCGCGCCTTTCATGCAGCAAAGAAAATTAAACAGCAGTTGTTACCCACCAGGTATTTTCAAAAGCATCTTTTACACCACCTGTACGGCCATAGGACTGATCTGACATTGGTGTAACAACAGAAGCACCATTGCTTAATGCGTTATTATAAACCTCATCAGCATTATCAACATAAATAAAAAAACCTGCAGGTTGCGGAAGATATTGATCAGTGCTGTCCGCAAACATGATAACGCTGTCATTGATTTTTATTTCTGCATGCATGATGATGGTTGCATCACGCATGTGCTTATTAAGAACTTCAGCATTAAAAACCTTTTGCGTGAACTCTATAAATCCTATAGCGTTTTTTAAAATCAAATAAGGCATTACAGTTTGATAACCTGCAGGAATTTTGGTGCGCATATAATTAATTTAATCATAGATATACAACCAAAAAACTAATTGGTTTTATTTACATTGCCTGTGCTTGCCGAGTTATTTGGATGTTGATCCATTTTAAGCAAACCCATTAGTTGCTGCATAGTGCGTTGCATGCCATCTGTGCTGCCATCAAGAAACATAATATTGCCTTTTCCAAGCTCAGCAAAGTTTTTAATGGCTTCTGTCCACATGCTGAAAAGAATAACATTCGTATCAAGGTTTGCCTGTTTCATTTGTTCTGCAGCCTGGCTCATACCTTTTGCAACTTCTTCCCTGAATAATGCCACACCTTGCCCACGCAAACGTGCTGCTTCACGTTCAGCTTCCGCAGAAATTTTAATGGCATTACCTTCTGCTTCTGCCCCTTTTGTTTTAGTGATAAGCAACGCCTGCCCTTCGTTCTCAGCAGCGGCTTTAAGATTATTACTCGCAACAACACGGCTCATGCTTTCCATGATAACTTTATCAAACGTGATATCGTTTATCTGAAGGTCAAGCAAATGATAGCCCCATTCTTCCAGCACATGATCTACTTCTGATTTTACAGATTCAACCAGGTCTTTTCGCAAACCCAGGATCTCTGATTGTTTTTTTGTAGCAACATAAGAACGAATATTACCTTCTATAGTACGCACCAATGCCTGCATCAGGTCTTTATCACTGATAAATTTGAATGCAACTTTTTTAACCGTTTCTTCATCAGCATTCATTACAGCATATAACAACATACTTTTAAAATAAACATTTGCCTGGTCTTGTGTTACCGCCTGGAATTCCAGTTCAACCGACCTGTTTTGTATACTTATGCGGCGATATATCTGCTCGAGTATTGGTATTTTGAAATTAAGTCCCGGACGTAAGATGCGTTGATATTTTCCAAACATTGTTACAACTGCTATAGTTGCCTGGTTAACGGTTACGAGCCCGCTGAATACAATTATTAAGATAGGTATCAACCACCAGAATTGAGAAAAGCTATTCATGAATTACAATTTTGGCGGAAAGGTAATAAGAGTTGTGAACTAAGTTTAATATTTAGCAGGTAATTAAATTAACGCGAGTTCTGGATGTTTTGAGCCACATTAATAACATAGCTTTCACCACAATCATACTATAGGCTATTCAATATATACTATCTTTTTGTGTGGTTCATTTACTTTTTCAAAAATGCTAGCGGACTAAGTTTCGGTCTGACACATACAAACTACATTACTTTATCTGTTTATTCTCCATAGATATTCCTGCCCTTAACACAGGATTTAATCAGCTATAACTCGGCTATAACTCAGGTATAAGTCAGCTATAGGTTGGCTATACGTAAGTTTTAGCAAATGCAGTAAAACCCTTAGACCAGGCGGAGACAATGGAACGACTTTATTCTGTTCTCAAACTCTTCACCGGGTTTGCTATCGCTGCTTTTATTGCCTGGAAGCTTACCGTAAACAACGCGATTAATATCACTAAAACTGCTGCAGAAGCAAACAACCACCAGCTTTGTGTAATACGATAAGGATAATTTTGCAGCCACTTATTGCCAACAAAATAAGAAACAGGTATTGAAATGATCAGTGATATTGCTACGAGTTTTAGAAAATCTTTTGAAAGAATGGTTACAACACCTTGCACAGATGCGCCTAACACTTTGCGTATGCCAATTTCTTTTGTGCGCTTTTCAGCAGATAAAACAGATAACCCAAACAAGCCAATGCATGAAATGAATATTGTGAGAATTGCACCAAACAACATGATCTGTTTCCACTTGGCTTCAGCATCATAACTTTTTACATTTTCTTCACTCTTGAATGTGTAACTGTAAGGGTTTACCGGGAATAATTGCTTATACGTTTTTTGAATTGTCTTCAGGCTTGCTGCAGCACTATTGGGTTTTATTTTTATATAAACCATTCCAAAACTATTGTCTTTTTTCATAGTAAATAGTTGCGGACTTATCTTTTGATTCAGCGGTTGATAGTGATAATCTTTAACCACGCCGATTACATTATACTTTTTATTGTTATACCAGAAGTTTACAGTTTGATTGATCGGGTTTTTCCATCCTGCCTGCTTTACAAACGATTCATTTACCAATACAGAATTAGCCGAATCAGATGGAAAAGCAGCAGAAAAATTTCTGCCCTTTATTACAGGAATTTTAAGCGTTGGCAAATAAGCTTCATCTACAGTTTCATAATCGAACTGTATAGTAGAATCGCTGCTCACTTTTGCAACAGTTCCCCACTGGCCCCCATTGCGCGGCGCCACACTAACAATATTGGGATCTTTTAATAATTCGATTTTAAAAAGCTGTGCCTGCTCATGTGATTTAAAGTTGTTGTTAACAACAACGAGGTCAGTATCATCATAACCTAATTTTTCATTCGTTAAATAATTAAACTGCGAATAAATAGTAAACGTTGCTATAATTAAAAATGAAGCCAACGCAAACTGTAATACCACCAATGATTTCTGCAGATAATTTTTTCCGGCAAGATTAAACCTGCTATACAAGGTCTGCACAGGTTTATACGATGATAATATCAATGCAGGATAAAAACCGGCAAGCAAAGAAGTGATTAAAAAAAGAAGAATATAACCGGCTACCAGTTTTACATCAAACAAATATGAAATAGCAAGTGCTTTATTAGAAAGGCTGTTGAATACAGGAAGCACCAGCTCCACTAAAATTATTGCCAGCAGGAATGCGATCGTGCATAATAAAAATGATTCACCAAGAAACTGTATAATGAGTTGCTTTCTTTCGCCACCGACAACTTTTCTTATACCAATTTCTTTTGCACGCTTAACAGAACGCGCAACAGTAAGATTTATAAAATTGATACACGCAATAAGTAATATGAACAATGCAATGCCTGAGAGTATATATGAATACATTGGATTGCTTGCATCTGAAAGACCGTTTTGTGCAGGCAATTCAGTGCTCATATGCATATCGAGAAACGGCTGCAATAAATATATACTTTTCCAGTTATCTACATCATCACCAAACTGTGCCCTTAACGATGTAATTGCGGATTTTGAATCGTCATTATAAAACCGGTTCATCTTCGATTCAATGGCCTGGATATTTGCATTTGAATTTAAAACAACAAATGTGTTAAGAAAAAAGTTGAACCAGTTCTGGCTGTTTGATGCATCTTCTTTCGATTCTCTTATCGGCAGAAGCATCTCGAATTTTATAGAAGAGTTTTGCGGGCATTTTTTTGCAACAGCTGTTACTGTATGCGGAACAAAATCACTGTCATCTTTCAGCATTATTATTTTACCGATAACATCTGTTGTTCCAAATTGTTTTTTTGCAGCTTCTTCTGACAGTACAACAGACGAAGGGTCTTTCAAACATGTATGTGGATTGCCGCTTATTAAAGGAAAAGAAAATACATCAAAGAAAGTTGAATCAGCATATAATAAATCCTGGTCTTTTACTTCGGTGCCAGTTTTTATATTCTCGCTGCCGCTTTGTACGCGAACAAAATATTTTATCTCAGGAACATTTTGTGCAAAACGCGGGCCTTGTAAATAGCCTGTGTTTGGATCTTTTCTTCCTTTCACTCCGTTCTTATCAATGCCCTGGGTTGTTATGCGATAAATATTACCGACATTTTTATGAAAGCGGTCATAACTCACTTCATCCTTTACATATAAAATGATCAGCATTGCGCAGGCAAGTCCAATACTTAAGCCTGCAATATTGATGAAGGAATAAATTTTATTTCTTGATAAGTTGCGCCACGCAATTTTGAAATAGTTTTTAAACATAAAAAGCAATTTCTGATGTCTGATTTATAAATTGTGAGCTTTTACCTTTCACGATTGACGATTCACATTTCTTATTCCGTTCTTAAACTCTTAGCAGGATTTGCAATAGCTGCTCTTATTGATTGATAACTTACTGTTAACAATGCAATGGTGATCGATAATAATCCCGCCAATACAAACACCCACCATTCTACATCAATATGATAAGTATAAGTTTTAAGCCATGCATACATTGCCCACCATGCAATGGGTGTTGCAATGATCAAAGAAAAGATCACAAGCATTAAAAAATCTTTTGACAGCAGGCCGGTAATACTCATTACAGATGCACCCAATACTTTACGTACACCAATTTCTTTTATACGATTCTCTGCCATGTATGTTGCCAAACCAAATAAACCCAAACATGATATAAAAATGGTTAAGCCTGCAAACAAAGCAGCTAATGTTCCGGTACGCTTTTCTTCCCGGAATTTTTGCGCATATGACTCATCTGCGAAATTGAATGTAACAGGATATTGCGGGTTATATTTTTTGAATACCTTTTCTGCTAACTGCAGATCTTTTTGAGTTGAGTTAGCCGGGTTTAATTTAAAATGAATGGTAGTGAACCATGATTTCGGGCCCATTATTGCAAGCTGTTGCACTTTTTCATACGGTGATTCATAAATAAAATCTTTTACTACACCTACAACATGCCATTCACCGCCATCAGCATTTATGATTGAGCCAACAGGGTTCTTTAACCGCATTACTTTAACAGCAGATTCGTTAAGCATCATAGCCATTGAATCCGTTGGATATTTATATACATCAATATCTCTTCCCTGCACAATTTGAACACCCATTGTTTTTACAAAATCCACATCAGAAGCCATACGCACGAAATCTGTTTTCTTATCATCTTCAGTTGCACCCGGCCAGCTCCAACCCCAGCCATCGCTGTACCGTTGTGTTATCGGGCTCATTGATTTTGTTACGGAGACTGCAGCGCCATTGCTTATAAGTTCGTTTCGTATCAGATCATAATGCTTATCAACATCACCTTGTATAAATGTGTAAACCAGTTTATCGCGCACGAAACCGCTATCTCTTGATTGCGCATATTGTATCTGCCTTTCTACTATTATAGTACATATAATTAAAGCAATAGCAAAAGTAAATTGTATTACCACCAATACTTTACGGGGTGTTACCAATGCATTGCTTGCTTTAAAAGTTCCTTTCAAAACTTTTACAGGTTTGTAAGATGAAAGATAGAAGGCAGGATAACTTCCGGCAAGTACACCGGTGAATACGATAAATGCAATTGCAAACAACCAATAAGAAGTATTGCTCCAGTCTATATAAAGTTTTTTATCAACAAGGTTATTAAAGCCGGGAAGGCTTAATTCAACAATTAAAATAGCAAGCACAAATGCAATAAAAGCGAGCATAATACTTTCGCCTATGAACTGCAGTATCAGCAATCGCTTTTGCGCACCAACAACTTTACGGATGCCCACTTCCTTTGCACGCTTTTCACTGCGTGCTGTGCTAAGGTTCATGAAGTTTATGCAGGCGATCAATAAAATAAATGCAGCAATAATGGCAAACAGTTTTACCGTTTCAACCCTGCCGCCAACATATTGTCCGTTCTCAGATTTTGAATACAGCCATTGGTCAGCGAGTTTTTGTGTGAACACTTGTGTGGTTGATGCATCACCTGTATTTTTTGTATGATCAATAGTGATGTTCTTAACCTTTGCATCAAAAGTCTTTTGCGAAACATTGTTCTTTAAGAGCACATAGGTCTGCACAGAATTATTTCCCCATGCGCTGTCATTCCAACCGATCTTGTTCATGTAACTCCAGGGCAATAAATACTCAAAATCAAACTTTGTATTGTTGGGCAGATCTTTTAAAACACCGCTTACCGTAAAGTTATCCGTGCTGTCGAGCCTTATTATTTTGCCCATTGCATTTTCATCGCCGAACAACTTTTTAGAAAGCTCCTGTGTAATAACAATTTTATTGATGCTGTTTAACGCAGTTGAAGTATTGCCGTTTATTAACGGAAAACTAAACATGTTTAAAAAACCTGTATCAGTAAAATAGCCTTGTACATTCAAATGTTTATCGCCTACAGATAAAAGGAACGTTGAGTAATTTGTTCTTACAGCATCTTCAACTTCAGGAAACTCCTGCTTTACGGTTGGCCCTAGAATTTTTGGCGTAGAGCTCCATGCCCAGAGATCACCGTTGAATTTATCACGGTTGTTCAATGTATAAATACGGTCTGCTTTCTCATGAAAATGATCATGACTCATTTCATTTTGTATCCATAATAAAATGAGTATAGCGCTTGCCATACCTACAGCAAGACCTGCAATATTTATAAATGAAAATGCTTTATTCTTCCAGAGATTGCGAAACGCTATTTTAAAGTAGTTGCTAAACATAGATGATTATTTCTGATGCCTGATTTGTTGATGCCTGGTGCAGAGTTCACCTCAAAAAACAAACCTCAGGTTATTACAAATAACTTTATTAAGAATCTTTCAATCCCTTTAAACAATCAAATCAAGGTTCAGGCTATATCAAAATATTTTCAGTAACTGTTTGTCCATCCAACATGCGGATGATGCGATGGCTGTAACGTGCATCATGTTCGCTGTGTGTAACCATTACGATGGTTGTTCCCTGCTCATTCAATTCTGTAAGCAACGCCATTACTTCGTTACCATTATTTGAATCGAGGTTTCCGGTAGGTTCATCGGCCAGTATTAATTTAGGATGATTAACAACAGCTCTTGCAACGGCAACACGCTGTTGCTGGCCACCAGATAATTGTTGCGGATAGTGATTACGGCGATGCATGATCTGCACTTTATCCAATACTTCTTCAACACGTTTTTTTCTTTCTGCTGTTTTAACGCCGGTATAAATCAAAGGCAGTTCAACATTTTCAAACACAGTCAGTTCATCAATAAGATTAAAACTCTGGAATACAAAACCAATGTTGTTCTTGCGCAGGTCTGCACGTTTGCGTTCATTAAAATGTGCTACTTCAATTCCGTTGAATACGAAGCTGCCATCATCAGGATCATCGAGCATACCCAAAATATTAAGCAGTGTTGATTTGCCGCAACCTGAAGGGCCCATTACCGCTACAAATTCTCCTTCTTTCACTTCAATAGATAATTTGTTGAGCGCAACAGTTTCCACTTCTTCTGTGCGATAAACTTTTTCAAGTTCTGTGATCTTTATCATGTTTGGTTTTTTTTAGCTGTCAGGCATCAGGTTTGAGGTTTCAGCCTGATCACGACTTTGTTATATAATTATTAATTTACGTTTACAATGAGAGATTTTCAAGAGCTTACAATTTGGCAACGAAGCCACCAGCTTACTTTAAAAGTTTATTCGATTACCAATTCTTTTCCGCCTCAGGAACTTTATACACTATCGTCTCAAATGAGGCGGTCAGCATCTTCTATTCCCACAAATATTGCAGAGGGGTGCGGTAAAAGTTCCAATGCTGAAATGAAAAGATATTTATTCATTGCAGCAGGTTCCTGTTCAGAATTAGAATATCAATTTATCTTATCAAAAGATTTAAATTATATTCCTGAAAACCTATTCAAA
>Ga0206973_1118_pt1 | contig 18473 bp, 4 predicted proteins | sample Alteio_BWOrgHeat_83_FD_152927 | JGI IMG/M metagenome (GOLD analysis project Ga0206973, IMG submission 152927) | Enriched cells from forest soil in Barre Woods Harvard Forest LTER site, Petersham, Massachusetts, United States -... | ecosystem: Environmental > Terrestrial > Soil > Temperate forest > O...
ATCAACAATGGTGCGCCGCTCTCAATCGCGTCCGGCGGCACCGTCACCCTCGCCGGCGTCAACACCTACACCGGCAACACCAGCGTCAACGCGGGCCAGCTTATCGTCGCTGGCTCCATCACCAGCCCCAACGTCTCGGTCGCCGTCGGGCAAAACCTCACCGTCGCCAGCGGCGGAAAACTCGGCACCAATTCCACCCTCACCGATAACGGCTCCGTCATCATCGCCGCGAGCAGCCCGCAAACGCTCACCACGGTCAGCAGCCTCACCATCGCCGGCACTTACGGCGGCGGCGGCGCTAACGACACCACCAGCTTGTGGACCGCTTCACTCGACATCACTAACAGCCGCTTCGTCGTTGAAGATACTCCCGCCACCCATGCCGGCGACCTGATCCTCCTCAAAAACCAGGCGCTTACCGCCAACACGCAAAACAACACCGTCGGCATCTTCAGCTCCACCGCCGTAGCCACCAACGTCGCCGCGGGTAAAATCGTCAAAGTCGTCGCCGTCTCCGACAACGCGGTTCGCATGGCCACCTTCCCCGCCGGTTCCACCAACTTCGGCGGCGTCAACAACGTCGATGCCAACTCCATCCTCGTCGCGGCCGTGTTCAAGGGCGATGCCAACATGGACGGTGTCGTCGACATTCAAGACTTGACCGACGTCGCCAACCACTGGCAACAGTCCGTCACCGACTGGTCCCAAGGCGACTTCGACGGCTCCAACTTCGTCGACATCCAGGATCTCACCGCGGTCGCCAACAACTGGCAAGCTGGCGTCGGCGCCGGTGGTGGCAGTTCCTTCAGCGAAGCTCTCGCTCAAATCGGCGGCTTCAAACCCGCTACCACTCCGGAACCCGCTTCCCTCGCCCTCCTCGGTCTCGGCGGCCTGGTTCTCACGAGCCGTCGCCGCAACAAGCGGTAATAAACCTCCTCCCAAAATCCAAAAGGCGGCGTTCCCCACAAGGAACGCCGCCTTTTTTTTGACACGCCATTTCCATAAACTTCACGAAATATTCACATATACCTTGCTTTTAATGAATTTGGTGCTAGGTTCTACCGCCCCATAAGCCCATATTGCGTCCCGAAAATTGCACATTCGTTTACACCATTGCGTATGGAGCTTCACTTCTGGCCCAATCAATTCCACGCGGGTCTGGTAATTACGCCTAAATAAGGAACTCTCATGCTGTTATCTTGCCTCTCCCGCCGCGCTGCGATCGGGACCGCCCTCGTTTTCGCCGCGTATTCCGCCTCCGTCTTTGCCGCCACCAAAACCTACGAAGGGCCCAACAACGGCAATTTCGCCGTCGCTGCCAGTTGGAGTCCCACCGGCCTGCCACAGGAAGGCAATCCCGGCGACGACGTCTTCCTCGGCACCTTCAAGCCGGCCAGCGTCACCACGGACCTCGACGTCACCATTAACTCCAACGTGAGTCCCAGCGGCTTTGGCTTCAATTCATTGACCTTAAACGCCTCCGCCCTTTCTGGCTTCATGGTCATCAATGAAACCACCGGCGGATCCGTTTTCGCCAAAACCGAAAACATCGGCACCGGCAACTCCAAAAGCACCTTCAATCAAACCGGCGGGTCCAATTTCGCCGACTTCATGAACATCGGCGTCAACAGTGGCACTTCCAGCGACACTTACAACCTCTCCAACTCCGGCTCTCTCAGCATTAACAGTGGCACCTTTGGAAATACCTCCCTCACCGTCGGTGCTTCCGGCACCGGCACCTTCAACCAAACCGGCGGCACCTTCGACAACAGCGGATCCGAAATCCTCCTTGGCGCAAACACCACCGGCATCGGTCTCTTTACCTTCTCCGCAGGCACGCTCTCCACCGGTTTCGTCCAAGTCGCCGGCGGCGGCTCGGGCACCTTCACCCAGTCCGGCGGAACCCTCAACATTGCCGGCGGCAACCTCATCGTCGGCCCCACCGCCGGCGGCGGCACCGGCGTTTACAACCTCTCTGGCTCCGGCATCATCACCGACCCCAGCGATGGTCTCACCTCTGAAACCGTCGTCACCATCAACTCCAACGGAACCTTCAACGATTCCGGCGGTTCCATTAAAGAAAGCTTCACCGTCAACTTCAACGGTACTTTCAATCTCTCCGGCGCCGGCGTCATCGGCGGTTCCAACACCATCAACGCCGGCGGTTTCATGAACATCTCCGGCGGCACTTTCGCACCTCTCTCCTTCATGGACCTCGAAGGTGGAACCATGAAACTCACCGCCAGTTCCACCCTCTCCGGGATGGTCGGCACCTCCGGCACTATCACCTCCGGCGCCGGCCCCGTCACCCTCACCCTCAATACTCCCGCACCGGGCTTGGGCCTTCCCTCCGTCGATGCCTTCGGCGGCGTCATGCAAAACGGCGTCGGGGGCACCCTCAGTGTCACCCTCAACGGTCCCGGCGGCACCTCCTCCTTCTCCGGCGCCAGCACCTACTCCGGCACCACCACCATCCAGGCCGGCACCTTCCTCGCCACCGCCGCCAACGCCTTCTCACCCAACAGCGCTTTCGTCATCACCGGCGGTACTCTCGACACCTCCACCTTCTCCCAAACCATCGCTTCACTCGCCGGCACAAGCGGCATCGTCAACATCGGCGCCGGCGCAAACCTCACCGCCGGCACTAACAACGCCTCCACCACCTTCTCCGGAACTCTCACCGGTCCCGGCACTCTCATCAAAGCCGGCTCCGGCACCATGGCTCTCGGCGGCGGCGGCGCTTTCACCGGCACCATCGCCATTCAGAATGGCTCCCTCGCCAACAGCGCCGTCAACGGTATCCCTATCGCCGCCAACCTCACCTTCAGCATCGGCGCTTCCATCGCCTTCAATTTCAACCAGTCACTCAACTCCCTCCCCACCGGCGTACTCAACCCCGTCACCTTCGCCAACAATGCCAACCTCACACTCGGCGCTGACAACTCCTCCTCCAGCACCGGCGGAAATTTCACCGGCCCCGGCACTCTCACCAAAACCGGCACCGGCACACTCACAATCGGCTACGGCGAAAACTTCGCCAACTCCGACTCTTCCCTCACCGTCACCGTCAACAACGGCCAGCTCACTCTTGCCAAAACCGCCGGCACCTCCGCCATCGCGGGTCCTCTCAACATCACCGGTGGTTCCGTCTTCCTCTCAACCTCTAACGAAATCGCCGACACTTCCACCGTCACACTTACTTCCACCGGCGCTCTCAACCTCAACGGCAATTCCGAGACCATCGCCGCCCTCGCCGGCGCAGGCGGCACTGTCTTCCCAAACAGCGGCACCCTCACCATCAACCCCTCCATCACCGGTTCCTACGGCGGAAACCTGACCGGCGCAGGAACCTTCATCAAAGGCGGCGCAGCCGATTTCACCCTCTCGGGCGTCGGTAGCTTCACCGGAAACTTTTCCGTCACCACCGGTCGCCTCATCCTTCAAGGCCAGGTCGCCGCCGCAAACTACAACGTCTCCAGCGGCGCTACCCTTCGCTTCGATGCCACCGCCGTCAATCTCGCCAACGGCTCCATCCAGGCCGTCGCAGGCGCAAGCATCGAATACAACAACTCCACCGTCACCGGTGGCTTCCTCCGCGGCCCCGGCACCCACACCCTCCTCGCCGGCGGCACCGACACACTCAGCGGCGTCACCACCTTCAGCTCCACCCTCATCAACCAAAACGGCTCCAGCACCTTCATCAACTTCACCAACGGCGGCACCGTCAACTCCAACGCCTCCCTCAACTTCAACGGCGGCACCAACGCCCCCAGCGGCATCATGAACCTCAGCAGCTCCCTCTTCACTCAGGACTTCACCAACTCCGGCGTCATCAACATCAACCCCGGCGCTACCATCATCAACTCCCTCTCCAACCTCTTCCTCTCCGGCGGCTCCCGCACCTACATCGGCACCAAAGCCAACCCCGGCGGATCCATCACCCTCCAAGGCGGCACGACCCTCGAAGTCAACGGCGCACTCCTCGTCAACGACGGAACCATCACCGGCACCACCGACGTCAACTTCGGCGGCCAGGCTCAAGGCATCGGCACCTACGGCCTCGTCAACATCACCTTCGGCGGCATCTACCAACCCGGCTTCGCCTCCTCCTCCATCCCCGGCAACGGCGCACTCGTCCTCGGGCTCTCCGGCTCCGGCACCATCGACAACGTCTCCGCCGGCGGAAACATGAACCTCACCCTTTCCGGCTCCTCCTCTTCCACTTTCTCCGGCCCCATCCAAAACACCACCGGCACTGTCAGCCTCACCATCCAACCCGCCGCCTCACTCACCCTCCTCACCACCCCTCTCCCCGGCGGTGGACAATCCATCAACACCTACGCCGGCGGAACCTCCATCGCTTCCGGCGGCACTCTCCTCATCGGCGCAACCGGCGCTCTCCCCAGCGGCGGCAATGTCCAAAACAACGGGTCCTTCATCGTCAACGCCAACTCCACCGTCGGCCAAATCACCGGCCTCGGCCTCCTCTCCATCGGCGCTGGCACGACCCTTCAAATCGCCCCCAACTCCGCCGTCAGCGAAACCGCCGTCCTCACTCTCTCCGGCTCCGCCGGCGCCTGGACCAGCGACCTCGATCTCTCCAACAACAAACTCATCGTCGAAGACTCTGCCACTCACGCCGCTACCGTCACGCTCATCAAAAATTACGTCGCCTACGGTCGCACTCACGCTGCCGGCATCACCAGTTCCGCCATCCCCGCAAACAAAACCTTCGTCGTTTCCGACAACGCCATCGGCCATCTGACAAACTTCGGCGGCATCAACAACATCGACACCGGCTCCATCCTCATCACCGTCGCTTTCAAAGGTGACTTCAACCTCGACGGCGTCGTCGACATCCTCGATCTCACCACCGTTGCCAACCACTGGCAACTATCCGTCACCGACTGGAGTCAGGGCGACTTTGACGGCAACAACACCGTCGACATCCTCGACCTCACCGCCGTCGCCAACAACTGGCAAGCCGGCGTCGGCTCAGGCGGCGGCAGCTCCTTCAGTGATTCCCTCGCCCAAATCGGCGTCTTCAAACCCGCCATCACCCCCGAACCCGCCTCGCTTTTCGGGCTCTCTCTAAGCATCCTCCCGCTGCTTGCCCGTCGCCGTCGAATCAACAGATCGGACGCTCGCATCTGAGCCTTCTCGTTGCCATTCCTCGTCGCTCATCGTCCCAAACCGCCTTAATAAGTGGAATACGTCACATATTTTGAAATCTTTACTATCCGTTTGATATTATCGAATACCGGGTCATACTCCACCGGCTCAAAATGACAGTTCCTTACGACATCTGGGAGAGATTGATGACCCACAAAAAAACCTTCAAATTCGCTGCATCCTGCGCCCTCGCCGCCGCCGTCTTCCAAACTCACAACACCGCCCTTGCCACCAACGGTACCTGGGGCGTCAATGCCAGTGGTACCTGGAGCGCCACCGCCAACTGGTCCAGTGGCATCGTCGCTAACAGCACCGACGCGATCGCCAATTTCTCCGGCGTCAACATCACCGCCGACCGCACCGTCACCCTCGATACCGCCCGCACCGTCGGCTCTCTCACCTTCGGCGACACCACTGCCTCCAACAACTGGATCCTCACCGACGGCGGCACCACCGCAAACGTCCTCACCTTCGCCGACAACTCCGCCTTCGCCACGGTCACCACCAGCACCGCCAACGCCACCATCAGTCTCGTCATGACCGGCAACGTCAGCTTCCAGAAAGCCGGCGCGGACAGCCTCACCATCAGCAAAGCCGCCACCTATCTCGGCAGTACCACCATCAGCGCTGGCACGCTCATCCTCGGCATTAACAACGCCGTTCCCGACCTTCAGTTCGTCGCCACCACCGGCACAACCTTCAACATGAACGGCCACAATCAGTCGATCACCGATCTCAACGGCACCGGCATCGTCACCAGCGCTACCGCCGCCACTCTCACCATCAATGGCAACAGCGACATCTCCTCAGCCAACGACTCCATCCAGGGCGCTATCGCCCTCACCGTCGCCAACGGTGCTATCGTCGATCTCGGCGGCATCAACACTTACACCGGCACCACCACCATCACCAGCGGTGCCATCCTCGACACCATCGACAACGGCATCCCCATCGCCGGCACTCTCGTCATCTCCTCCGGCCAGCTCTTCGAACTCAACAACCACAACCAAACCCTCGCCTCCTTCAACGGCGGCACCATCGACAACAACCAGACCAGCCTCGTCAATCTCACCCTCAACAATGCCTCCACCCTCACCACCTCCACAAAAATCACCGGCAAACTCTCCCTCGTAAAAAATGGCGCCGGCCAGCTTGTTCTCGACACCGCCTCCACCTACACCGGCGGAACCACCATCACCTCCGCCTCTACCATCACCTCCGGCATCACCAATGCCCTCCCCATCACCACCTCCCTCAACCTCGCAAATACCTTCGCTATCTTCGATCTCAATAACAACAACCAGCAAGTCGCCGCCATCACCGGCGCCGGCACCATCACCAATTCCCCGGCCGGAGGGGCAACCCTCACCGTCAACAACGCTATCTCCGATTCCACTTTCGATTCCCTCACCGGAAGTCTCTCCCTCGATAAACAAGGCGTAGGCCTTCTCACCCTCGGCGTCGCGGTCAACTACACCGGCACCACCACCGTCGACAATGGCACCCTCGCTATCGGCGTTAACAACGCTCTCCCCATCGCCGGATCCATCACCGTCAACAGCCCCGGCATCTTCGACCTCAATGGCCACGACCAGACCTTCGCTTCCACCTTCGGCGCCGGCACCATCACCAATTCTTCCCTGACCCCATCCACTCTCACACTCAACGTCGCTCTTCTCGCTTTCGACAGTTCCGTCTACGCTGGAAATCTCTCCCTCAACAAAACCGGCGCCGGCATCGCTTCATTCAAAAACAACTCCACCTACACCGGCTCAACCACCGTCACTCAAGGCTTCCTCGATATCGGCATCGCCAACGCCCTGCCCACCACAACCTCCCTCATCGTCAACTCCTCCGCCACCTGCGACCTCCAAGGCTTTAACCAAACCGTCTCCTCCATCACCGGCGCAGGCACCATCTCCAGTTCCCTTACCTCCGCAACCCTCACCGTCAACACCGCCGCCCCCGTCTCCTCCTCCAACATCCTCTCGGGACAACTTGCCCTCGATAAACAGGGCCTCTCCACTCTCACCCTCAATGTCGCCGCCTCCTACGCCGGCACCACCACCGTCGAAACCGGCACCCTCATCAGTGGAATCACCAACGCCCTCCCAACCACCACCACCCTCAGCATTTCCTCCGGCGCATTCTTCGACCTCAATGGCAACAACCAGCAAGTCGCCGGACTCGCCGGCACCGGTACCATCGAAAACACCTCCGCCACTCCCGCCACTCTTATCACCTCCTTCTCCGGAAACACCACCATCACCAACCTCATCACGCAAAATCTCAACGTCACCTTCCTCCAGGGAAATGTCACCCTCACCACTGCCAACACCTACTCCGGCTCCACCCTCATGTCCAACGGCAACGTCACCAGCCAGATCAACAACGCCCTCCCCGCCACCACCGCTCTTTCCATCAACTCCGTCTGCACTTTCGATCTCGACGGCAACAACCAAACCCTCGCCTCACTCACCGGCCTCGGCACCGTCACCAACTCCACCATCTTTCTCGATACCCTCACCATCAACAACTCCACCCCCGACTCGTCGAGCAACAACATCACCGGCACCCTCAACTTCACCAAGACCGGCTCCGCCTCCTTCACCCTCAACACCGCCGCCACATACGCACTTTCCACCACCATCGCCAGCGCCAGCACCCTCGCCGACGGCATCGACAACGCCTTCCCCGTCGCCACTTTTCTCACCATCTCCAACGCCGGCGGCATCTTCGACCTCAATAATCACAACCAGCAATTCTTCTCCATCGCCGGCCCCGGCACCATCACCAATTCCGGCGCCAACACCTCCACCCTCACCATCAACACCTTCGCCTTCCTCACCCCAACCACAGTCCTCACCGGAAATCTCAACTTCGATCTCCAAGGCACCGGAGTCGTCAACTTCGCCGTACCCTCCTCCTATACCGGCAACACCACCATCGATGGAGGCACTCTCCGCCTCAACGTCGATAACGCTCTCCCCGCCACCGCACTCTTCATCAACTCTCCCGGTAACTTCGACCTCAACGGCAAATCCCAAACCATCTCCTCCCTCACCGGCACCGGCCTCTTCACCAACTCCTCCGCCACCACCGGCACCCTCACCATCAACAGCCCCTCCTTCGATGGCTCCAGCGTCGGCCTCGTCGGCAACTGGAATCTCACCAAGCTCGGCAACAGCGTCCTCCTTCAAGCCGGCGGCGCTACTTACACCGGACTCACCACCATCACCGGCGGCGGCATCCAATTCCAGGGCTCCACCAGCATCGGCCAACTCACCGGACCGGGCGAACTTTTCATCGACTCCACCGACTTCACCTCCGACGGCATCTCCGTCGCAGACGTCTCCATCACCGTGAACTCACTCGCCAACATCCGCACCAACGGCACCCCTTCTGGCACCAGCAAAATGAACTCGCTCCTCCTTCAAGGCTCCTCCGGCGCCTGGACCTCCGGCCTCAACATCAACAACAACCACCTCATCATCGAAGACACCGCCAACCACGCCAACACCCTCAATACCCTGCAAAACCAAGTCGCCTTCGGACGCACAAACAACGACGGCATCTTCAGCCTCACCATCCCCTCAAACAAAACCCTCGTCATCTCCGACAATGCCATCGCCCACCTCACCAACTTCGGCGGCATCAACAACGTCGACGCCGGCTCCATCCTCATCACCGTCGCTTTCAAAGGCGACTTCAACCTCGACGGCGTCGTCGACATCCTCGATCTCACCACCGTCGCCAACCACTGGCAACAATCCGTCATCGACTGGAGCCAGGGCGACTTTGACGGCAACAACACCGTCGACATCCTCGACCTCACCGCCGTCGCCAACAACTGGCAAGCCGGCGTCGGCGCAGGCGGCGGCAGTTCCTTCAACGACGCCCTCGCCCAAATCGGCGGCTTCAAACCCGCCGTCACCCCCGAACCCGCTTCTTTTCTTCTGTTTGCTTTGGTTACTCCAACACTCCTCCGCCGTTCTACCCGCCGGCCACATCGCCCTGGACGCTCCCAATAACAAAATTTGGTACAATCAGCCTCACCCTTTGAACTGCAGGGAAAGGCGATGCTTGAGACGATCATCCTAAACCGTGGTGCCCGTAATGCGGTGCTTCTGCGCAGCTGCGTGATTCTCGCCGGCTCCGGCTTGCTCCTTGCCAGCCCCGCTTATGGTTTGACCATTAATCTCACCTACGACTCCACCGTCGCTGCTCTGCCCTATGCTTCATCCGCCGAAAGCGCAACGCAATACGCAGCCCAGCAAATTGAGAATCTCTTCAGCGACAACATGACGATTAACATCAACGTCGTCGCTTCTCCAAACGCCTTCGGCGGCAGCGGATACTCCTACAGCTTCAGCTCTTCCTACGCTGCCATCCGCAGCGACTTAATCGCCACCGCCACCACTCCCACTGACGCCACTGCCTATGCGTCCCTCCCCCTCTCCCCTGACCCAACCGGCGGCGGCAACTTCCTCATTCCCACCGTCGAAGAAAAAGCCCTCGGTCTCATCCCCGCCAACAGCACCGGCAACGACGGAACCTTCACTTTCGGTTCCAATGTAAACTGGACTTTCGATCCCAATAACCGCGCCATATCCGGTGAATCTGATTTCATCGGCGTCGCCGAGCATGAAATCACTGAAATAATGGGACGCAATCTAAGCCTCAATCAAGGCAGTCCCCCGCTCTATCGCCCCGTCGATCTGTTCCGCTACTCCGCACCGGGCGTGCGAAATTTTAATCCCAACGCCACCAACACCTACTTCTCCATCGATGGCGGCGTTACCGATCTCATGGATTATCCCACCGGCACCGAAGGCGATTGGGCTCCCGGCCTCACCGACGCCTTCGATGCCGCCTCCGTCCAAGGCACCGAAAACGACATCACTCCCACCGACATCGCCATCCTGGATGTTATGGGCTACCACGCCGTCACGACCCACATCCTCAATTCCCTCGCCGGCGGCAACTGGAATTCCCCCGCCAACTGGAACACCAGCAACGTGCCCGCCGCGGGAGACGGCGCATACCTCACTTACGGCGACGGCGTCAGTCGCACCATCACCTACAACTACACCGGCCCCGCCGTCACTCTCTATTCCGTCACCCTCGACCTCGCCGGCGTTACCGGCACCGCCACCACCACTCTCTCCATGTCCGCCAACAACCTCACCGTCAGTGGTTTTGAAATCGTCGCCCGCAACGGTTCCGGAGTCTTCAACCAATCCGGCGGCAACAACACCATCAACGGCGAAAATGGCCTCTTCATCGGCTACAACCCGGGTTCCAACGGCTCCTACTCACTCAGCGGCACCGGCTGCCTTACCGTCAACGCCAATGAATCCGTAGGCTACAGCGGCAACGGCACCTTCACCCAAACCGGCGGCACGAATTCGATTACCGCCGGCGATGGCCTTTTCATCGGCAACAACGCCGGCTCCACCGGTACCTACTCCCTCAGCGGCTCCGGCTCCCTCATCACCAGTCGCGATGAACATGTCGGTAACAGCGGCAACGGCACCTTCACCCAAACCGGCGGTACAAACTCGATCACCTCCGGCAGTTGGCTCTACATCGCCAACAACACCGGCTCTATCGGCACCTATACCCTCAGCGCTTCCGCTTCACTCATCGCCAGCGGCAACGAACAAGTCGGTAACAACGGCAACGGCACCTTTACCCAAACCGGCGGAACCAACACAATCTCTTTCGATCTGCAGATCGGTTCTCAACCTGGCGCAACAGGAAATTTCACCCTCAGCGGAAATGCCTCTCTTTCCACGGGAGGTTGGGAGTACGTCGGCTTCTTCGGACAAGGCGCCTTCACCCAGACCGGCGGAAACAACACCGTCAGCGCCGATCTCGACGTCAGTTCACGCGATGGTGCCAGCGGCAACTACTCCCTCGGCGGCACCGGCTTTCTCCAGGTCAACTCCAACGAATACGCCGGCTACCTCGGCACCGGCATCTTCAATCAAACCGCCGGCATCAACCAAATCGCTCTCAACCTCGGCATCGGCTTCAACGACTCCGCTGCCAACGGAACTTACACCCTCCAGGGCGGCACTCTCTCCGTCGGCGCTTACGAATACGTCGGCTACTTTGGCACCGGCACCTTCACCCAAACCGCCGGCAACCACACCATCGGCGCTGACCTCGACCTCGGCACCGGCGGCGGCTCCTCCGGCAACTACACCCTCAGCGGCACTGGCTCCCTATCCGTCACCGGCAGCGAATACATCGGCTACTTCGGAAACGGCAACTTCACCCAGTCCGGCGGTTCCAACTCCGTAAACGGTATACTTTTAATCGCAGCAAACAGCGGCGCTACCGGCAATTATTCCCTCCAGGCCGGAACGCTCACCGCCGCCTCCATCGTCGTCAACCCCGGCGGCTCATTCTCCCAAACCGGCGGAACCCTCTCCTTTACCTCGCTCCAAATTCTCGGCGGCAACACCTCTTTCCATGCCGTCACCACCAAACTCAGCGCCCTATCCTTCACAGGTTTCACCAACCATTGGTCCGGACAACTCGACATCACCAACAGCAAACTCATCATCGAAGACACCTCCTCCACCCGCGCTGCCGATTTGGCCAACCTCAAAAACCAGGCCCTCACCTCCAACATCCAAAGCTCCTCCGCAAACGCCGCAAACGCCGCCGCCGGAAAAATCATCATGTCTCTCGTCGTCTCCGACAACACCGTCCGTCTCGCCACCTTCCCTTCCGGTTCCACCAACTTCGGCGGAACCAACAACGTCGACGCGCACAGCATCCTCATCACCGCCGCTTTCAAAGGTGACGCAAACTTGGACGGCGTCGTAGACATCCAGGACCTCACCGACGTCGCCAACCACTGGCAACAATCCGTCACCGACTGGTCCCAGGGCGATTTCGACAACTCCAACTTCGTCGACATCCAGGACCTCACCGCCGTCGCCAACAACTGGCAAGCCGGCGTTGGCGGGGGCGGCGCTGGCGGCGGCCAATCCTTCAACGACGCCCTCGCCCAAATCAGCAACTTCAAACCCGCCGCCATCCCCGAACCCGCCTCCCTCGCCCTCCTCACCTTCGGCGCTACCCTCCTGCGCCGCCGCCGCCGCCTCATCCCCCGCTAAATCCTTTCCAAAATGCAAAATCACCCAAAAATCCCAAAAAAAATTGCCAACCTCACGATCCGAGGTAAGTTTTAGATAAGTTTTGCTGTACCCCTATAATCTGGCCGGTTCAAATTGGAAATGCCCTTGGGGGCTATCTATATCCATGTAAAGTGGACCAGTGGCCAGCACATAAATAGCTACCAGCACAACTACTTAGAAAAAAACGTGGAAAAAAAGAACAGGGAGAGACTCATGACTACGCGCCATTCCAATGATGCCGCCTCATTCCTCGTCCACCGCACCAGGACAAATCGCCGCATCCTTCCCCTCCTCCTCGCCTCCGCTGCTCTAGCCGCTTCCACGTCCACCACCCTCCACGCCACCACCGTCACCTCCACCTGGATTGGCGCTACCAGCACCAACTGGAGCGCCGCCTCCAACTGGTCCCCCAACTCCGCCTTCCCCAACAACGGCAACGCCGGCGTCAGTGACTACAATGTCATCATCAACGCCGTCACCAACCCCGACTTCGCCCCCACTCTCGACACCGCCGCCACCATCGACGCACTCACCCTCAACACCGGCGCAACCCTCTCCATCGCCGCCGGCATCTCCCTCAACACCACCGCCGCCACCCTCACCAACTCCGGCAACATCACCATCACCGGCAACAACACCCTCGGTTCGGCAACCCTCAACTCCTCACCCGGACCCATCTCCCTCACCGGCAACGGCACCATCTTCCTCACCAACACCGCCTTTTCCCACATCGCCGGCGGCACCTGGACCAACCTCAACAACACCATCTCCGGCACCGGCACCATCACCGCCTCCGGACTCATCAACCAGGGCACCATTAGCCCCGCCGGCGGAAACCTCACCATCAACCCCAGCATCACCAACACCGGCGGCCTCATCGACATCGCCGCCGACGGCACCCTCATCGAATCAGGCACCGTCACCGGCGGAACTCTCCACACCCTCGCCGCCTCCTCCGTCACCGGCAACTTCAGCAACGTCACCAGCACCGGCTGCCTCTCCATCCGCACCCTCGGCCCCTTCACCATCCAGAATACCTTCACCAATCAAAGCACCGTCACCGTCCTCGGCGACTCCACCAACGGCCTCGCTCAATTCAACGGCTCCGGCAACGTCACCCTCACCGGCGGCGGCAATGTCGTCCTCACCAACGCCAACTTCTCCCACATCGGCGGCGGAAACTGGACCAACGTCAACAACATCATCTCCGGCTGCGGCTCCATCACCGCCACCGGCTTCATCAATCAAGGCACCATCGAACCCGCCGGCGGAAACCTCACCATCAACCCCAGCGTCGACAACACCGCCGGCTCCATCATCGTCGCCGCCGACGGAACCCTCATTGAAAACGCCACCATCACCGGCGGCATCCTCAACACCCAGCCCGCCTCCAACGTCACCGGCACCTTCAACAACATCACCAGCACCGGCTGCCTCTCCATTCGACCCATCGGCATTTTCAACGCTCAGGGTACCTTCACCAATTCCGGTAACGTCACTATCTTCGGCGACCCCGTCAACGGCCAAGCTCAGTTCAACGCCTCCGGCAACGTCTCCCTCACCGGCAACGGCACTATCTTTCTCACCAACGCCACCTTTTCCCACATCGGCGGCACCGGTAACTGGACCAACGTCAACAACACCATCCGTGGTCAAGGCACCGTCACCGCGTCCCTCATCAACCAGCACACCATCATCGCCGAAGGCGGAAACCTCACCTTCAACACTAGCCTCGACAACACCGCCGGCTCCGTCATCGTCGCCGCCGATGGCACCCTCAATGTCGGCGCCAATCTCGTCGGCGGAACCCTCAACACCCAATCCGCCTCCACCGTCATCGGCACTCTCAAAGACGTCACCAGCACCGGCTGCCTCACCGTGCGCACCACCGGCGTCATCAATTTCTTGGACGCCTTCACCAACTCCGGCAACGTCACCGTCCTCGGCGACAACGTCAACGGTGCCGCTCAATTCAACGCCTCCGGCAACGTCTCCCTCACCGGCGGCGGCACCGTCTTCCTCACCAATGCCACCTTTTCCCACATCGGCGGCACCGGCAATTGGACCAACGTCGATAACACCATCCGCGGTCAAGGCACCATCACTTCCCCCCTCATCAACCAGCACGCCTTCATCGCCGAAGGCGGCGCCATCACGCTCAACACAACTTTCGACAATTCCGCTGGCACCTTCACCGTCGCCTCCGACGGCGCCCTCAACGCCGCTTCCGCCCTCTCCGGCGGCACCCTTTTCTCCCAGGCCGCTTCCACCGTCTTTGGCACTTTAAGCAACCTCACCATCTCCGGCACCGTTACCGTCCGCACCACCAACACCCTCACCCTCAGCGGAAACATCAACAACCAGGGCACCATCAACATCCTCGGCGACTCCACCAACGGCGCCGCTCAACTCATCGCCAACACCCCTGTCACCCTCACCGGCGGCGGCTCCGTCATTCTCACCAACGCCACCTTCTCCCACTTCACCGGCAGCAGCTCCATCAACAACATCGACAACACCATCTCCGGCACCGGCATCATCAACCCCGCCGCTTTCCAATCCTCCGGACCCATCGTCGTCTCCGGCGGACCTCTCACCATCAACGCTCCCGTCACCTTGAACGGTGCCCCCGTCTCCGGCAATAATTCCCTCCTCATCAACGACCCTCTCACCGTCAACGGCAACACCTCCTTTGCCGCCGACGTCAGATCCGGCCCACTCACCCTCGCCGGCACCACCGGCGCCTGGACCGCGCACCTCGACGTCACCAACACCCGCCTCAATATCGAAGACTCCACCGTCAACCGCAGCGCCGACGTCGCCAACATCAAAAACGCCGCCGTCTACGGTCTCACCCACGCGACCGGCATCTCCAGTTCCACCATCCCCTCAAATAAAGTCCTCGCCGTCTCCGACAACGCCATCGCCCACGACACCACCTTCGAGGGTCTCACCAACATCGACACCAACTCCATCCTCGTCACCGTCGCCTTCAAAGGCGACGCCAACCTCGACGGCGTCGTCGACATCCTCGATCTCACCACCGTCGCCAACCACTGGCAACAATCCGTCACCGACTGGTCCCAGGGCGACTTCGACCACTCCAACTTCGTCGACATCCAGGACCTCACCGCCGTCGCCAACAACTGGCAAGCCGGCGTAGGCGGCGGCGGCAGCTCCTTCTCTGACGCCCTCGCCCAATTTCCTGCCTTCGCCGGTACCGCGCCGGCTCCAGAACCCGCATCTCTAATTCTGATCGGCCTCGGCAGTGCGATGCTTCTGCGTCGTCGTTCAAAAAATAAAAGGTAAAAAGAGTCGTGACATTTCTAACTTTTTAATATTTCGCCCAATCGAAAATTCCCGTCCCGGAACTACGACTATTTGACCATTTCTTTGCTTCAGTTATGCCATTTCTCTGGGCTAAACCTCAATTCCATGGCGTCCAAGTCCTAAAATATGTAAATAATCAACTTGTCTCTTCCTAAAACGGTGGTAAATTCCTAACATCCGGCTGAGAGTGGGATTTACTTCCGGCTATTTGCAGTACCTACCGGTTTCTAATCGCTCGGCTTGCTGTACAAAAAAACAAACGCTTCTTAATAGCGGACAGCTTGCGCACTTTCCGCAGAGATAAAAACCGCGCCCATATTTGTAAATATAAAACTACATAATAAAAGGAAAAATACATGGTCAATCTCACTTCCCGCAAATCTCGCCGCTCTTTCGCAATTCTTCTCGCTGCCTCCGCTGTCGCCGCCTCAATGGCGACAAACCTCCACGCTACCACCGTGACGTCCACCTGGACCGGCTCAACGAGCACCTTATGGAGCAACGCTGCCAACTGGTCCCCCAACACCGCCGACCCCAGCAACGGAAATAACGGCGTCAGCGATTACAACGTCATCATCGGCACGCCCTCCCCGACCGCCCTCGACCTCAACGTCACCATCGATTCCCTCACCATCAACGCCGGCGGAAATCTCCAGATTAATCCAAGCTTCACCCTCACCATCGCCGGTCCCACTATCACCGATAACGGCACCATCACCATTGCCAACGGCAGCGTGAATGCCATTACCGCCATCAACGTCACCGCCAATACCACACTCAGCGGCACCGGAACCATCTCCCTTGACGATAACTCCAACCCGGTTGTCGCACAGATCAACACCGCCGCCAACGTCACCTTAACCCAGTCCGCAGGCCACACCATCAACGGCCACGGCGAAGTCAACGCCGTCCTCCTCAACAACGGCACCGTCAACGCCAATGTCGCCAACACCACCCTCTTCCTCCAATCCAATCCCATGACCAACAACGCTCTCTTCGAAGCCACCGCTGGTCTCTTGAGCATCAGCGGCATCACCGTCACCCAGGGCGCCAGCGGCCAAATCTCCGCCGCCGGCGGCACCGTCAATATCACCAACTCCACCGTCACCGGCGGCACTCTCGCCTCCACCGGTACCAGCGTCATTCAAATCACCGGTACCAGCGCCATCGCCAGCCTCACCAACACCAGCACCAAGTTGAACATCGTTCCCGGCGCAACGGTCACCGCCACCGGCACCATCACCGATAACGGCCTCATCACCATCGCCGACGGCTCCACCAATGCTCAAACCATTCTGTCTTTCACCAGCGGCACGCTCGCCGGCAACGGCACTCTCTTTCTCAACGACAACACCAACCCCGTTGTTGCCGAGCTCAATGGCACCCTCACCCAGGGCGCCGGTCACACCATCAACGGCCATGGCGAAATCAACGCCGCTTTAACCAACCTCGGCACCGTCAACGCCACCGGCGGCGGAATATTGAACCTCCTGACCAGCGCCATGACCAACAATGGCCTCTTCGAAGCCACCACCGGCACCCTCACCATCAATGGAATCACCGTCACCCAGGGCGCTACCAATCAAATCCTCGCCGCCACCGGGGTCGTGAATCTGACCAGTGCCACCGTCTCCGGCGGAATCCTCAATTCCTCCGGCGGCAGCGCTATCCAAATCCACGGAACCAGCACCATCACCAGCCTCACAAACAGCGGTGCTATCACCATCGTGCCTGGCGCAACCTTAAACGCCACCGGCAACATCGTCGACAACGGCACCATCACCATCGCCGATGGCTCCACCAATGCTGGGACCATCCTCTCCTTCAGCGGCGGAACCCTCTCCGGCACCGGCAACGTCTTCCTCAATGACAACACAAATGCCGTCGTCGCTCAGCTCAACGGCACTCTCACTCAGGCCAGCGGCCATACCATCACTGGCCATGGACAGATCAGTGCCACTCTCACTAACAACGGCACCGTAAACGCAAACTTCAGCGGCCAAATCCTCAACATCATCAGCCCCACCGTCACCAACAACTCCCTCATGGAAGCCACCAACGGCGGCATCCTCGCTTTCGCCAACGCCGTCGCCGTCACCAACACCGGCGCAACCATCTCCGCCGCCAGCGGGAATGTCACTATCGGCGCCTCTGCCTCTGTCACCGGCGGCACCCTCACCTCCGTCGGTGCCAATTCCATCACCACCAATAACTCCGTTACCATGACCGGTGTCACCATCTCCGCCGGCACCAAACTGAACATCAACGACGGCGCCCTCCTCACCTTGATTGGCCCCACTATCACCAACAACGGCGCCATCACCATCAACAGCCCCGGAATCGTCACACAAACCAGCCTCACCGTCGGCGGCAATCTCACCATCAGCGGCACCGGCACCATCACCCTCAATGACGGCGGCAACGCCAATGCCGCCCGCCTTGACACCGCCGCCACCGTCCTTCTCACGCTCGGCAGTGGTCAAACCGTCAATGGCCATGGCAATATCAACGGCAATGTCACCAACAACGGCACCATCAACGCCAACACCGCCGCCACCACCTTGAATATCAATGCCCCCGAAACCAACAACAATCTCATCGAAGCCACCCTCGGAACGCTCAGCATCAATTCCACCACCATAACCCAGGGTGCCGGCGCTCAGATCACCGCCTCTCCCGGATCTGTGATCCTGAGCGCTGCTACCATCGTAAACGGAACTCTCAATAGCTCCGGCATTGGCGCTTTCACGGTCAACGGCGCCAGCGCCATCAACTCCCTCACCAATAACGCCCCTATCAATATTTCCCCCGGTGCTC
>Ga0206973_1119_pt1 | contig 18444 bp, 14 predicted proteins | sample Alteio_BWOrgHeat_83_FD_152927 | JGI IMG/M metagenome (GOLD analysis project Ga0206973, IMG submission 152927) | Enriched cells from forest soil in Barre Woods Harvard Forest LTER site, Petersham, Massachusetts, United States -... | ecosystem: Environmental > Terrestrial > Soil > Temperate forest >...
CGTTTGTACATCAACAAAGGCAATTTTAAGTTTGAAGACGTTACGCAGCAATCGCACATTGCAGATAAAGAAGGCTGGTGCACCGGCGTTACGTTGGTTGATATAAACAATGATGGCTGGTTGGATATTTATATCTGCCGGTCAGGTTTTGATAACCCGGCGCTGCGCAAAAACCTGTTATTCATCAACCATCACGACCTGACGTTTACTGAAGAAGCCGCGCAATATGGATTGGACAATGCAGGCTATTCAACACAGGCAAGTTTTTTCGATTATGATAAAGATGGCGACCTGGATATGTTGCTCATCAATCAATCTGCGCCTGACTATTCAAAAAACATGGCTGCTCATCCTGAACAACTCAGCCAGCCCGCATCTTCCATCTTTGAAAATAAATTATACAGGAATGATAACGGCCATTTCACAGATGTAACAAAACAGGCAGGCATTTCTTCAGATGTGCTCGCTTTTAGTTTGGGTGTTAGTACTGCAGATATTAACCAGGACGGCTGGCCCGACATTTATATCTCCGACGATTTTAACGGCCAGGATTATTTCTACATTAATAATCATGACGGCACTTTTTCATCGCAGTTAAATAATAAAATTGATCACACATCATTATACTCGATGGGCTGCGATGTGGCAGATTATAACAACGATGGCCTGCCCGATATATGCACGCTGGATATGCTGCCTGAAAACAATCATGCAATAAAAATGCATTTTGGTGCAGATAATTTTGATGTATACCAAAACCTGTTTAATAGAGGATATTCTTATCAGTACATGCATAATGCATTGCAGAAAAATAATGGCAACGGAAGTTTTAGCGAGATTGGCCAGTTGGCAGGTATTTCAAATACTGACTGGAGCTGGAGCCCGTTGTTTGCTGATTTTGATAATGATGGAAAGAAAGATCTTTTCATCAGCAATGGTTATGAGCACGACAATACAAACGTTGAATATGCAAAGTTTTCTTCCACAGAAAATATGCGTTTACGGCAGGGTGGCGAGCCGATGAGCGTTGATGATTATCTTTCAAAAATGCCACCGATAAAGGTTGATCATTACATGTATCATAATGAAGGCAACGATCATTTTGAAAACAAAATAAATGACTGGGGATTGAGCGATACTGCTATTGCCAACGGCGCTGTATATGCTGATCTGGATAACGATGGTGCTCTTGACCTGGTAACAAACAATGCAAACAGTTATGCGTCTGTTTACAGGAACAACAGTGAAACGTTATTAAAGAATAATTTTTTACGGTTACAGTTTCATGGCAGCAAACAAAATGCTTACGGCATTGGTGCGAAAGTGTACGCATACAACAAAGGCAATGTATTTTATTATGAACAATTGCCCGTGCGCGGTTTTCAATCAAGCGTTGATTTAACAATGCACATTGGTTTGGGAAATAATACGCAGCTCGATTCGTTGCGTGTTATATGGCCGACTGATGAAACGCAATTATTGCTGAATGTAAAAGCAGGTCAAACATTACAATTAAATATCAGCGATGCGAAAGAAAAATATAATTACACAACAAAAACTACAGAACCTTTTTTTACTGTTGATTCAACAACGCTGAACTATACACACAAAGAAAATTATGTAAATGATTTTGCAAGACAGGTATTGTTGCCGCATTTTTATTCGCACAATGGCCCATGTATGTGCAGTGCAGATATTAATGGTGATGGATTAGAAGATATTTTTATCGGGGGATCCAAAGGCAATCCCGGTGCGGTTTTCGCTCAACAGGCCAATCATACATTTAAAAAAAATCCGGAACCTGCAATTGATGCAGATTCATTAAGTGAAGATGCGGACGCTATTTTCTTTGATGCGAACGGTGATAAGAAACCAGACCTGTTTATTGCAAGCGGAGGTTATGATGATTACAATGAAAATGATGCTTTATTGCAGGACAGGTTGTATATAAATGACGGCCATGGAAAATTTATAAAACAGCAAAATGCTTTACCCAAAAATTATGGAAGCAAAAGTTGTGTGCGCGCTTATGATATTGATGGCGATGGAGATTTAGATTTATTTATCGGAGGCAAAGTTGTGCCCGGTAAATGGCCGCAATGTTGTGCAAGCAGTATTTATATTAATGACGGCCATGGAAAGTTTACAGATGAAACAGGTAAATGGAATGCATCATTAAAAAATATAGGAATAGTTACCGATGCTGTTTGGGCTGATATAAATCATGACAATATAAAAGATTTAATTATTGTTGGAGAATGGATGCCGCCAACAATTTTTATCAATGATCATAAAACACTTACTGCTACACCATTAAACAAACAATTGGATTCATTAAAAGGCTGGTGGAATACGATTGTTGCGGATGACATTGATAAGGATGGAAACGTTGATCTTATTCTTGGTAATTCTGGTTTGAATGCGCAACTGAAAGCAAGTGTAAAACAACCTGTTGAATTATATGCAACCGATATTGATGATAACGGAACAATTGATCCGATCATTACAAGTTACTATGGCGACAAATCTTTTCCTTTTGTGATGTTGGATGATCTTAATGCACAGGTGCCATCAATCAGCAAAAAGTTTTTGGACTATAATACTTATGCTGATGCAACCATTAATGATATTATTCCTTCACAAAAGTTAACTGCGCTGAAACCCCTTCAGGCAAATACCTTCAGCACAATCATTTTAAAAAACAACAGCAATGGTTTTACTGTTGAACAGTTGCCTGTTGAAGCACAGTATGCGCCTGTATTTACTGTTTGTTGTGCTGATGTAAACAAAGATGGATATGATGATTTACTGCTGTTTGGCAACAATAATTATAACCGCATCCGCATTGGCAGGTTAGATGCCAATCATGGCATGTTGTTCCTGAATGATGGTAAAGGAAAGTTTAGTTATGTTCCTCAAGACAAAAATGGTTTTAATGTGCACGGCGATGTAAGAAGCCTTTTGATGCTGAACAACAAATTGTTTGTTGGTTTGAATAATAAACCGGTACAGGTTTATCAGCTACATTAAGTTTTCTTAAATAACAAAGCGGTTATAATAAAACCAATAAGTTTGTAGTAAGTGCTAATCATTAAAACCTTTCACTATGAGCTTTAAAGAATCATTTAAGGTAAACGGCGAAAACCTTCTTAAAAAAGTAAAAGAACTGATTGAAGAAGGCAACGTAAGAAAGATCACCATCAGTAATAAAGATGGCAAAGAACTGATGAGTTTCCCTTTAACACTTGGTGTTGTAGGCGCTGTGTTTGCACCAGTGCTTGCTGCCATTGGTGCAGTGGCTGCTCTTGTTGGTGAATGTACGATCACTGTTGAAAGAGAAGAAGAAGAGCCGAAGTAATTTCATTCAAATTACACTTGAATGAATGCAGGCAACTCAAGCATATTAACTATTAATGCCGGGTCATCAAGCATTAAAATTGCTTTATATGAAGCAGGTAATAAGCCTGTGTTGTTGTTATCGGGCAACATAGAAAAGATAGGTTATGGTAATTCGATACTCATCATCAAGCAAAACGATACAAAAAATAATTTCAGTTTAAACGCGGGTGATTTTAATTCCACAACAATTGCTTTGATTGATTGGCTGCAGCAACAATCGTGGTTCAGTAATGTAAAAGCAATCGGCCATCGCATTGTTCATGGTATGCATCACACACAATCAGAAATTATAACGGATGATCTTTTAAAAGAATTAAATAGCATTGTTGAGTACGATCCGGATCATCTTCCTTCAGAAATAAAACTTACAGAGCTTATAAAAAAACGATACCCGCAATTAATGCAGGTTGCCTGTTTTGATACGGCGTTCCATACAACCATTCCTGCTGTTGCGAAAATGTTTGCTATTCCGAAAAAATATTTTGATGAAGGTGTTCAGCGTTACGGTTTTCATGGCATATCGTACAGCTATTTAATGCAGCAGTTACAAAAAATTAATAGTGCTGAAGCAAATGGCCGCATTATTCTTGCGCATCTTGGAAACGGTGCAAGCATTGCTGCGGTAAAAGATGATAAATGCATTGATACAAGTATGGGCTTTACACCTGCAGCAGGCATTGTTATGAGTTCACGCAGCGGCGATATTGATCCCGGTGTTGCATGGTATTTAATGAAGCAAGGAATGAATGCAAAAACATTTAATGATGTTATCAATCATGAATCAGGTTTGGTTGGCATTTCAGGGTTAAGTGCTGATATGCAAACATTGTTGGAGAAAGAAAATGAAAATAAAAATGCAGCATTAGCGGTTGATGTTTTTTGTTATCAAATAAAAAAATACATCGGCGCATACATAGCAGCATTAGGCGGATTAGATGTACTTGTTTTTTCAGGCGGCATTGGCGAGAATGCTTCTGAAATCCGTAAGCGCGTTTGCAATGGTTTTGAGTATATGCATATTGAAATTGATGAAGCGCTTAACAACAATCATCAGCAATTAATATCAACCAATAACAGCAAAATAAAAGTGTATGTTATTGCAACGAATGAGGAGTTGATGATTGCAAAAGAAACTTTTAGTATTTACACAAACAAGATTGATCATTCATAAAATATAAACAATGAAAGCACCCGAAGTTGAAACAAACGAAATAAACGAAACGCTTTTAAAAAAGATGAATGCTTATTGGCGTGCCGCCAATTATGTTTCTGTAGCGCAGATTTATTTGTGTGATAACCCTTTGATGAAAGAGTCTTTGAAACTTGAACATATTAAAAAGATGTTGCTGGGTCATTGGGGCACAACACCGGGACAAAATTTTATTTATGTGCATCTTAACCGCATCATCAAAAAATATGACCTGGATATGGTGTATATCTCAGGCCCTGGCCATGGTGGCCCTGCATTGGTGGGCAATACATATCTTGAAGGAACGTACAGCGAAATCTATCCCGATATATCGCAGGATGAAGAAGGCTTGAAAAAACTCTTTAAGCAATTTTCTTTTCCAGGTGGCATTCCAAGCCATGTGTCACCTGAATGCCCCGGTTCCATGCATGAAGGCGGCGAGTTAGGTTATTCATTAAGTCATGCATTCGGTGCTGTGTTCGATAATCCTGAACTCATTGTTGCCTGTGTTGTGGGTGATGGTGAAGCAGAAACAGGACCACTCGCAACAGCATGGCATTCGAATAAATTTTTAAATCCTGTACATGATGGCGTTGTGTTGCCGATACTTCATTTGAATGGTTATAAAATTGCGAATCCAACATTGCTGGCAAGAATCAGCAGTGATGAACTGGAAAATCTTTTTAAGGGTTATGGATGGAAGCCATACATAATTGAAGGTGATGAACCAATGATCATGCATGAAAAAATGGCGAAGCTGTTAGATGAAGTGATTGAAGAAATAAAAGCGATCAGGACACACGCATCGAATAATAAAGATTATGAACGCCCGCGCTGGCCGATGATCATTTTAAAAACACCCAAAGGCTGGACGGGCCCTAAGATGGTTGATGGTTTGCAGATCGAAGGCACATTCAGATCGCACCAGGTGCCTTTATCAGATCCTGCAAATAATCCAAAGCATTTAAAGCAACTGGAAGAATGGTTGAGAAGTTATAAGCCCAATGAATTATTTCATGAAGATGGCAGCTTATTAAAAGAATTGAAAGCACTTGCACCTGAGGGAGATAAAAGAATGGGTGCAACGCCGTATGCAAATGGCGGTAAAAATGTTTATGAATTACGCATGCCTGATTTTAAAGAGTATGGTTTAAAACTTAAAACGAGAAGTGAAACAGGCCCGGGTGATACATTGGTAACCGGAAGTTTTATCCGTGATGTTATCAAGCAAAATGAAGCGCAAAAAAATTTCAGGGTGTTTGGCCCTGATGAAACATTGTCGAACAAATTGAATGCAGTATTTGAAGCAACCAATCGTCAATGGGAAGCAGCAGTAAAAGACACCGATGATTTTTTAAATAAAGAAGGACGTGTAATGGAAGTGTTGAGTGAGCATCAATGTGAAGGCTGGCTTGAAGGTTATAACCTTACAGGAAGACATGGTTTGTTCAATTGTTATGAGGCATTCATTCACATCATTGATTCCATGTTTAATCAACATGCAAAATGGCTGAAGGTTACATCTGAATTACCATGGCGAAAAAGGCTTCCTTCATTAAACATATTATTGGCTTCGCATGTCTGGCGACAAGATCATAATGGCTTTACACACCAGGATCCCGGCTTCATCGATCATGTGGTAAATAAGAAAGCATCAGTTGTGCGCGTGTACTTACCTCCTGATGCAAATTGTTTATTGTCTGTGATGGATCATTGTTTACGCAGTAAACATTATGTGAATGTTGTGGTGGCAGGCAAACATCCTTCGCCGCAATGGCTGAACATGGATGAAGCCGTTATTCATTGCACCAAAGGCATTGGTATATGGAAATGGGCAAGCAATGATGAAGGAACAGAACCTGATGTAGTAATGGCTTGTGCAGGTGATGTGCCTACACTGGAAACACTTGCTGCTGTTTCTATCTTAAAAGAGAAATTGCCTGATCTTAAAATACGCGTGGTGAATGTTGTTGACCTGATGAAACTGCAGCCCGAAGAAGAACATCCGCATGGTTTAAGCAATAAAGATTTTGATGCATTGTTCACAAAAGATAAGCCGGTGATATTTGCATTTCATGCATATCCGTGGCTGATACATCGTTTAACGTATCGCAGAACAAATCATCATAATATTCATGTACGCGGTTATAAAGAAGAAGGAACGATTACTACACCTTTTGATATGACTGTTCTGAATGACATGGATCGTTTTCATTTGGTAGAAGATGTTGTTGACAGGCTGCAGCAATTAGGTGATAAAGGCGCTTACCTAAAACAGGAGATGCAGGATAAACTCATCATGCATAAAATCTACATAAAAGAAAATGGTGTTGATATGCCTGAAGTAAAAGAATGGAAGTGGAAGGAATAATTCAAACGAGAATATTATTTCAACACATAGAGACATAGTAGCATAAGTTCATATAGAGCTCATAACTACTATGTGTTTCTATATGTCTTATGATCCTATGTGTTGAATTTTTTCAGTAAGCAAATTGTTTTGAAATATTCCTAACTTTAAGCAACTTTCTTAACAGGAAACAAGTTCTTTCTTAAAACATTTCTTCATTTTAAACATCAGCGCTATGAAAAAATTATACACCGCCGGACTTTTTCTTACTTCTTTCTTTTTATTGACAAGCTGTTCCAAAGATGTAAAAGCTCCTCAAAAAGTTGCCAATGCTACAGCAACAAGCGTTACTTCAAACGTGAATACAACAACAACTACTACTACAACTACAACTAGCACAAGCAGCCAAACGCAAACAGGTTGCGGCCATACCTGCGGTGGTGGTGGTTCCTGCGGTGGAAGCAGTTCTGGAAGCAGCTCTTCAGGTGGCGGCAATGGTTATTGATCAATTGCATCAGACTTCGCAGAACGATCTGTTGGCAAATTATTTTCAAACATGTTATCATAACATGCAGTATTTTCATGCTGCATAATATTTCGCATTTGCAATAGGTATACAATGGGAAATAATGATAGCCTGCCAAACATAAGTTCAAAAGGAATTCAGCAAAATACATTTGATGCTATCGTGATCGGCAGCGGCATGACCGGCGGCTGGGCTGCAAAAGAATTGTGTGAAAAAGGATTGAAAGTATTGGTGCTTGAAAGAGGCCGCAATGTTGAACACATAAAAGATTATCCAACCGCAACACTTGCACCGTGGGAATTGCCACGACATAATGAGTTATCAAAAAAATTTTCAGACGAAAATCCTATCCTTACTCAATGTTATGCTGTTGAAGAAGCTACCAAACATTTCTTTGTAAAAGACAACGAACATCCATATATACAAACAAAACCTTTCGGCTGGATTCGCGGTTACCAGGTTGGCGGCAAAAGTTTAATGTGGGCAAGATGGACGCAGCGCTGGAGCGATTTGGATTTTGAAGCAAATGCAAAACAGGGTATTGGTGTTGACTGGCCTATTCGATATAAAGACATTGCCCCCTGGTATTCTTACGTTGAAAAATTCGTTGGCATCAGTGGTAATAAAGATGGCCTTCCGCATCTGCCTGATGGTGAATTTTTACCGCCGATGGAAATGACGTGCATTGAAAAATATTTCAAACAACAAACAGAAAATAATTTTCCAAACAGGCATGTCATTATTTCACGAACAGCAAATCTTACAAAAGGTTTGAATGGAAGAGGGCCTTGCCAGTACAGGGATTTATGTGCACGTGGTTGCCCTTTCGCAGGATATTTCAGCAGCGTGTCGGCATCATTGCCTGCAGCAAAAGCAACCAATAATTTAACGCTGCGCCCGTTCTCTGTTGTTCATTCAATCATCTATGATGAACAAAAACATAAAGCTATTGGTGTACGCATTATTGATTCCAATACAAAACAGGCAACAGAATATTTTTCAAAGATCATCTTTATTAATGCGGGCACTATCAATACAACATTGGTGTTGCTGAATTCAACATCAAATCAATTTCCAAATGGCCTTGGTAATACAAACAATGTGCTTGGTCATTATTTAATGGATCATAATTACCGTGCAAATGTGGGCGGTTCTTACGATGGCTTCAAAGACTCTTATTATTATGGCCGTCGGCCGACAGGTATTTATATTCCGCGCTTCAGAAATGTTGATAATGATGTTCAGAAAGATTTTATAAGAGGATATGCGTTTGCTGCAGGTGGTTCAAGAAGTACGGGCGATGTAACGAACGATACTATCGGTGCAACATTCAAAGAACAATTAACTGAACCCGGCGATTGGAATATGTGGATGACCGGCATGGGTGAATGTTTGCCTTATTATGAAAACAAAATTTCTTTAAGCAACGATAAAAAAGATGAATGGGGAATTCCGCAGGTAGTAATTGATTGCGAATACAAAGCCAATGAAACAAACATGCTGAAAGATATTTTAAGCAGCGGAGGCGAAATGTTAGAACGCGCAGGATTTAAAAATATTTATGCGAATGATAATAATGAAGCGCCCGGACTTGGTATTCATGAAATGGGAACAGCGCGTATGGGAAAAGATCCAAAGACATCTATATTGAATGAACACAATCAAATGTGGGATGTAAAAAATGTTTTTGTAACTGATGGTGCATGCATGGCATCGAATGCCTGCCAGAATCCTTCAATAACGTACATGGCTTTAACGGCACGGGCTGCAAATTTTGCGGTTGATGAATTGAAGAAGATGAATTTATAATTTGAAAATGTGCTGATTTGAAAATTTGAAAATGAAGAACAAAACTTGTTGCTTATAAAAATTAATTTAAATGATTGCTGTTATCGGAAGTTCCAACACAGACATGGTTATTAAATGTGCGCATTTACCTGTGCCCGGTGAAACCATTTTAGGTGGAAATTTTTTTATGACTGCTGGCGGCAAAGGTGCTAACCAGGCTGTTGCTGCTGCAAGATTAAATGGTGATGTAACCTTCATTGCAAAAGTGGGCAATGATGTTTTCGGCAAACAATCAATTGAATTATTCAACAAAGAAAATATCAACACTGAATATATTTTTATTGATGATGAACATGCATCAGGCATTGCATTAATAACAGTTGATGATGGAGGTGAAAATTGTATTGCAGTTGCGCAAGGCGCGAATGGAAATTTATTGGTGGATGATATTAAAAAAGCCGAACAGGTTTTACATGATGCTGATATTATTTTAGCGCAGTTGGAAATACCGATCGCAACCATTGAATACATCGCATCATTTGCAAAACAGTATAATAAAAAATTGATTTTAAATCCAGCGCCAGCCTGTATGTTGTCAGATGAATTGCTGAGTAAGATTTCTATTATCACACCCAATGAAAAAGAGGCTTCAATGCTTACAGGCATTGAAATAAATACTCATGATAATGCAAAGCAAGCTGCGCAATCACTTGCTGCGAAAGGAATAGAAACAGTTATTATAACGTTGGGTGAAGACGGTGCGTTGTTGTATCATCAAAATGCATTCAGCATTATTTCAACAAATAAAGTAACGGCGATTGATACAACAGCTGCGGGCGATGTATTTAATGGTGCATTGGCTGTTGCATTATCAGAACAAAAAAATATAGAAGATGCAATTGCGTTTGCTAACAAGGCTGCATCCAAATCGGTAACAAGATTAGGTGCGCAGGCATCTGCGCCGTATAGATCAGAATTGTCTGAACCATGATTTGGGTAGATTATTGGATTTACAGGATTATCAAAAATATTTTATGAGAAAATTTTTGTTGACTTTATTTTTAATAAGCACAATAGTTAATGCATTTGCACAATCATCAACTATAAAAATATCCAAAGCAGTTTTGCAGGATAAAATTAAAGGCGGATGGGCCGGGCAAACTATTGGCGTTACGTTCGGTGGCCCTTATGAATTTCATTTCGACGGAACGTTTATCGGCGATTACCAGAAACTGATGTGGCATGATGGTCTGATAAAAGATAACATGCTCAACAATGCGGGTTTGTATGATGACTTATACATGGATCTGACCTTTGTTGATGTGTTTGAAAAGTATGGGCTTGATGCGCCGGTTGATTCATTTGCGAATGCGTTTGCACATGCGGGTTATATGTTGTGGCATGCGAACCAGGCAGGCCGTTATAATATTTTGCATGGCATTAAAGCGCCGATGAGTGGTTATTGGAAAAACAATCCGCATGCAGATTGTATAGACTACCAGATTGAAAGTGATTTTTCAGGATTGATGAGTCCTGCAATGCCCAACACTGCTGCAACGATCGGTGATAAGATTGGCCACATTATGAATTATGGAGATGGTTGGTATGGCGGTGTTTTTGTTGGTGCGATGTATACACAAACTTTTGTTTCATCAGACATTAATTTTATCATCAATGAAGCATTGAAAATGATTCCGCAGCAGAGCGAATTTTATCAATGCATTCATGATGTTATTGAATGGCACAAACAATATCCTGATGATTGGAAACAAACATGGTTTGCTATTCAAAAGAAATGGGCAAATGATGTAGGTTGCCCGGAAGGTGTTTTTGAGCCATTCGATATTGATGCAAAAGTAAACGCTGCTTATGTTGTAACAGGGTTGTTGTATGGCAATAAAGATTTTACAAAGACCCTGGAAATTACAGCACGTTGCGGCCAGGATGCAGATTGCAATCCTTCGACAGTTGGCGGAATATTGGGAGCATTGTTGGGTTATGATAAAATTCCTGCTTACTGGAAACAAGGTTTAAAAGAATCAGAAGATATAGATTTCAAATACACAACTATGAGTTTAAATGATGTGTATGCCATCAGTTTTAAACATGCATTGCAAATTATTCAACGCAATGGCGGGAGCGTTAATGATAATGATGTTATCATCAAAACACAAAAACCAACTACAGTTAAGTTTGAAAAAAGTTTTGATGGTTTATATCCGGTTGCAAAAATTCCGGTGCAATGGAATGATGAAAAAAATAATATCAGTTTTAATTATGAAGGAACAGGTTTTGTACTGCGCGGTGAATCTGCTGATTGGGAAAGCAATACAGATTTTGTTTTTCATACAGAATTATATGTTGATGGCAAGTTGATTGAAAAACCTGAACTGCCTGCAAATTACACAACACGCCGCTATGAACTTTGCTGGAATTATGATCTGCCTAAAGGAAATCACACAGTGCAATTAAAAATTTTAAATGCTTCAGATAAATATTCTATCAATAATGTTGAAGCAATTTATTATACCAACAAACCGGTTGATGGCATGAAAGAAAATGAAGCTGATGCAAAAAAGTGAGTGGTGAGTGGTCAGTTGTGAGTAAGTTCCATAGCTTATAGTTTCTTACTCACTATTCACCACTGACAACTCACCAATAACTTAAACTATAAAAATTATAAAACTAATTGCTATGTTCATTGTTCACGATTATGCTTTGGCCATTGTTTTTTGTTTCATCACTATGTTATGCTGGGGTTCATGGGCCAACACACAAAAGCTTGCAGAAAAAAACTGGCGTTTTGAATTATTTTACTGGGATTATGTAATTGGGATCTTAATTTTTTCAATTATCAGTGCACTTACTTTAGGCAGTACCGGCGCACAAGGCAGAAGTTTTATAGATGATTTAAAACAGGCAGATAGCAACAATATTCTAAGTGCATTTATTGGCGGTATCATTTTCAACGCAGCCAACATTTTATTCTCTGCAGCCATTGCCATTGCAGGCATGGCGGTTGCTTTTCCTGTTGCCATTGGTTTGGCATTGGTATTGGGCGTGATCGTGAATTTCATGGCTTCGCAAAAAGGCGACCCAACATTATTATTTGCAGGAGTTGCTTTAATAACAATTGCAATTATCATCAATGCCGTTGCATATAAACGCAATAGCAGAGCAAGCAGCAAGCCATCATCAAAAGGTATTATTATTTCTTTGATAGCAGGCGTATTGATGTCTTTCTTTTATCGCTTTATTGCAGCTTCAATGGACCTTGACAATTTTGAAAATCCTGCTGTTGGAAAAATGACTCCCTACACTGCTGTGTTTATTTTTTCTATAGGAATATTCATCAGCAATTTTTTATTCAATACTATTTTAATGAAGAAGCCTTTTGATGGTGCACCCGTTTCTTATCGTGATTATTTCAGCGGTAAATTCAAAACACATCTTACCGGAATTTTAGGCGGGTTAATTTGGGGGCTTGGTAATTCATTAAACCTTATCGCCGCCGGCAAAGCAGGCGCGGCCATATCTTATGGCCTGGGGCAAGGCGCTACATTAATCGCAGCCTTATGGGGTGTTTTTATCTGGAAAGAATTTAAACAATCACCAAAATCAACCAACACATTATTAACTGCAATGTTTTTGTTTTTTGTTGCAGGTATAGCATTGATTATTTATGCAGGGCTTTAAACAAAGTTGTTGCATCAATATTTATTTATCTGAATAGTTCAATTTAGTCAACTCATATTTTAAATTAACTTGTGCTTTAACGATTGCCTTGTATGAAGCCTTTAGGAATTTATGATATAATAAGAATTGATGAATATTCATCTACACCAAAATACCAGCAGATAATAAATTCTGTTTTAAAAGCCATCGAATCAGGCAGGTTGCGTCAACAGGATATTCTTCCTTCGATAAATGATCTGAGTTATGAATTAGATGTATCAAGAGATACTGCTGAGAAAGGTTATCGTTACTTAAAAAAGATTGGTATACTCGGTTCTGTGCCGGGTAAAGGATACTACATAAAAAATGTGTCTGTCGATCATGTACTCAAAATTTGTTTGCTCTTCAATAAACTGAGTGCGCATAAAAAAATTATTTACGATTCCTTTGTTGAATCGCTTGGCAATAATGCAGCCATTGATTTTTATATCTATAACAACGATTTTTCTTTGTTCAAAAAATTATTGAGTGAGCGGCATGAAGATTATACGCATTATGTAATTATTCCGCATTTTATTGAGGGCGGCGAGAATGCTTACGAGATCATCAACACTTTGCCAAAAGAAAAACTCATTCTTCTTGATAAAAAAATTTCCGGTGTTAATGATGATGTTGCTGCTGTGTATGAAAACTTTTCCAAAGATATTTATAATGCTTTGCGCGAAGCAGGAGACAGACTGAAAAAATATGATACACTAAAAATTATTTTTCCTGAGAACAGTTATTATCCGCAGGAAATTGTGGATGGCTTCCGCAGGTTTTGCCAGGATTATGCTTTTAATTATAAAGTGATCAATAATATTGAAAGCGAAGAAATAAAAAATGGTGAAGTATATATTTCTGTGATGGAAGACGACCTTGTAAAACTGGTAGAACGCATTATGCAATCAGGCCTTGAGCTTGGAAAAGATACAGGCGTTATTTCTTACAATGAAACACCGGTGAAAAAAATTATTCTCAATGGCATTACAACTATATCAACTGATTTTTATCAAATGGGTAAAATGGCTGCGCAATCCATTTTAGATGATTCAAGAGCACACATAGAAGTGCCGTTTATCCTTACACTTAGAAATTCCCTTTAAATAATAGTATGTTACAGCTTATTATTATTCATCATCTTCTTCATGATAAGCATCCTCATTGCTGTAATAAGCATCCGTCCATTCTTTTGCTGTTCCATCGCTTAACAATTCAACAATATCAAAAATAGGATCGGTTTTTCGCTTCCATTCCTGTATAATACGTTCATTGTATTTTTCAACATACATACAATGATCACTAATAACTTTAATCTGTAACAACGTAAGATTTTCATGCTGTTTTTCCTGTATCAAATAATAACAACCTGCCTCTAACAATGCATAAGAATACATAGCCTGTCTTTTATAATTTTAAATAAAGTGAGAATTTAATGGGATGGGCTATAGAAAGTGGGTTAGTGATTCTGAGTAAGCCCGTGATGCAAATGTATCAAAATAATGATAAGTGCAAGGGAAGGTTTTAAGAAATTAAATAAAGCAATGTTAATTAGATCAGGAGTCTGTTCTGGATAAAGCTGGCTTTGCGAAGCTGTCAGTATTGGTTTTCATACGTTTACGGTAGTTGCCAAAAAGACTTTTCAGTTGAATGGAAAGAACACCAAAAACGCCTTCTTTCAGGATTTTACCGCTCATCTTACTTACGCCTGTTTTGCGGTCGATGAAAACGATAGGCACTTCTTTTATTTTAAAGCCTAATTTCCAGGCAACAAATTTCATTTCTATCTGGAAAGCATATCCAACAAATTTTATTTTATCAAAATTTATTGACTCCAATACTTTTTTGCGATAACAAACAAAGCCTGCAGTAGGATCTTTTACAGGCATAAAAGTTATCATGCGCGTATAAAATGCGCCACCTTTTGAATAAATATGCCTGTCCAAAGGCCAGTTTTCAATCTTTCCACCCGGAACATAACGGCTGCCCACAGCTACGTCATAATTTTCATACTTGCATGCATAATACAGGCGCTCCAAATCTGAAGGGTTGTGAGAGAAATCTGCATCCATTTCAAAAATAAATTCGTATCCGTGTTTTACACCCCACTTAAAGCCATCAATATAGGCTGTTCCAAGCCCGAGTTTTCCCTGTCTTTTCTTGATGAATAGCTGACCTGGATAAAATAGTTTTAATTGCTCAACTGCATCGCCGGTTCCATCCGGTGAATTGTCATCAACCACTAAAACATGGTAGTTACGATTAAGAGAAAAGACTGCTTTGAGAATTAATGGGATATTCTCAATTTCATTGTATGTGGGTATGATCACTAATTTTTCCAAAAAAAATGGGGCAAGTACCAAAAATACAATATACTGCCTCAATGACTAAATAAAAAAAGCCAAAATTGGATTAATTTGTTTTTTTTATAAATCCCCTGTTAAAAATTTCTGTTAGTTTTTGTTTGGTATTAAGCGTAAAATCTCCTTTCATCATCCAGTCATAATACTGCGGCTCTGTTTTTAAAACATCAAGAACAGGCTTTCCTTTATGTTTTCCGAAATTAAAGATCTCTACACCATCAACTTTAACCATGCGCCGTGCAAAATCAACACAATCATCTTCGCCAATACAATTCAAAATCGTTTCCAATGTTAAGCCAAGTTGCGGATACCTTTCTACCTGGGCATGTAAGATTTCGAGTGTTGCAGCTGCGTCTGCTTCAGCGCTGTGTGCATTTTCAAGTATTTTATTACAATAAAATTTATAAGCCGCACCAAGCGTCCGTTGCTCCATTGTGTGAAATATCTTCTGTACATCAACCAGCCTCCTGCTTTCCATCGAAAAGTCAAGCCCGGACCTTAAAAACTCTTCAACCAACATGGGTATGTCGAAGCGGTTGCTGTTATATCCACCTAAATCACAATTGGTAAGAAACTGTTTTATTTCGTTGGCAACCTGCTTAAATGTAGGTGCATCTTTTACCATTTCATCCGTAATACCATGTACATTACTTGCTGCAACGGGAATAGGTCTTTGTGGATTAATGATCTTTCTTTTTTTCTGCGTGCTTCCATCGGGCATTAATTTAACAATAGCAATTTCAACTATCTTATCAGTTGCAAGATCAATTCCTGTTGTTTCAAGGTCTATTACTGCAAGCGGATGTAAAATCTGGAGGTTCATTTTTATAGATTACAATTGGCGAAAATAGCATTAGTTCTCAAATGAAAATCTAATGCAGGCAGAGGTTTTTAATGATTTCAACAATTCTTTAAAACAATTTTCCAGTACTTTTGGCGTTAATTCATTTTATAAACCTGTTATGCGTACCACTTTAATTTTTGTGATGGCCACGTGTTTGTGCATCATGATCTTTACATCTTGTGTCGGAAGCCGTAATTCTAACTGCCCTTCCCATGACCCCAATTATTGGAGTCACAGATAATAATTCCCTGAATTTTATTTTGCTAAAGAGCGTCCTATTACAATACGTTGTACTTCACTGGTTCCTTCATATATCTGTGTGATCTTTGCATCGCGCATCATCCGCTCAACATGATATTCTTTTACATAGCCATAACCACCGTGAATCTGAACGGCTTCTGTTGCTGCCCACATAGCTGTTTCTGAGGCAAATACCTTAGCCATTGCAGAACTGATCGTATAATCTTTGTTGGTGTCTTTATCCAATGCAGCTTTATATATCAGTAACCTGCTTGCTTCCACTCTTGTTGCCATATCTGCCAGTTTAAACTGTATTGCCTGGTGGTTGATAATCGGCTTACCAAAAGTTTTTCTTTCATTGGCGTAGTTTACAGACCTTTCATACGCTCCCGCCGCAATGCCGAGCGCCTGTGCCGCAATACCAATTCTTCCGCCATTTAATACCTGCATGGCAAATTTGAAACCGAAGCCTTCTTTACCAATCCTGTTTGCTTTGGGAACTTTTACATCTGTAAATTGAATGGAGTGTGTATCACTGCCGCGGATACCCATTTTGTTTTCTTTAGGCCCAACTGTAATTCCGGGCAAGCCTTTTTCAATTATCAGTGCATTTATTCCCTTAGAACCTTTTGACCTGTCTGTTTGTGCCATTACAAAGTATACACTTGCGCTTGAACCATTGGTTATCCAGTTCTTTGTTCCGTTTACAAGATAATAATCACCCATATCTTCGGCAGTTGTATGCTGTGATGTTGCATCGCTGCCTGCTTCGGGTTCGCTTAATAAAAATGCGCCAATGTATAATTCATTATCTTTTTTCCCCTGCGCCAGCGGAACAAGGTATTGTTGTTTTTGCTCTTCTGTACCATAGGCCTCAAGCCCCCAGCATACAAGACTGTTATTTACACTCATGCAAACAGCAGTGCTGGCATCAACTTTTGCAATTTCTTCCATTGCAATTACATAACTAAGCGTATCAAGGCCGGCACCACCATATTTTTCGTTTACCATCATGCCCATAAAACCAAGGCCTGCTAATTTTAATACCTGTTCTTTGGGAAAGAGCATTTTTTCATCGCGCTCAATTACACCCGGTAAGCATTCATGGTTGGCAAAATCACGTGCAGCCTGTTGAATCATCAGTTGCTCTTCGCTTAGTTCAAAATTCATAGAAGAAAATTTGCGCGCAAAACTACGCTAACAAGTGTAAGCTTTGATGAAATTGTTTTATTTATTATGCATTCAATTAAGCTGCTAAAGCAAGCCTTTTAGTGTTTCCCATTTGAATGTGACGCAAAAGGCTTTCAAATCAAGAGGCAAGATAAAAACAGGCTGCCGCACAGTTCCATTATTTATAACGTTTATTTCTTTACAAGTCTCAAACAATCCGGGTTTCACCTGCGCACCGGCGCTGCCTGCGCTTCCCATGAACCAACCATGAACCAACCATGAACCAACCATGAAGGAACCATGAAGGAGAGTACAAGCTGTCTAGTCCTAAAATAATGTGAGTTCGGGATAAGGATACGAAATTGGAACGTTATGAAATTAAAGATGACTGTAAAATATAAAGCGCTTCAACCGTCATTTCTGACATAAGGAGAAATCTCTTGAAGTTTAGAGAGCCTGAATAATCATTTAAGTTTACAAACAATGTCTTACCATTTTTCAATTTTAATCCACAGATCAATCCAGTTTGGATTTATTAAATTGATTAGGTTTTCTTTTTTTATCCTGCTCCATTTTTTTCTTTGTTTTTCTCTAAGGATTGCTTCTTGTATTGAAAAAAAGTTTTCATAGTATATGCAATATTCCAGGTTGTATTCATCTGTAAAGCTGCCTTTAAAAAAATGGTTTTTGTGTTGGCAGATTCTTGCTTGCAGATCTGATGTTATACCAACATATAATGTGGTTTTTAATTTGTTTGTCATTCTGTAAACACTTCCGCCTTTTGTTATTAAGTAAAATAAATTAATTAATCCGTGATGTTTTCATTTTGATTTACAGCTTTAATTTCCAGAGATTTATTTC